>JGI24699J35502_11133779_pt1 | contig 15459 bp, 13 predicted proteins | sample TergutMp193P4_FD_35502 | JGI IMG/M metagenome (IMG submission 35502) | reverse complement strand
TTCAGCTATCTCTTCCGCTTGCGGAAGAAGTAAAGAAACAAACGATTCATCGGTTTTTTTTCGCCGGCTCCGAATAATCTTTTTACCGTCGATATCTAAAATGTCAGTTATGGAAAACTCAATTATGTCAACAAAAGCCATTCCTGTAAAACATTGGAATATGAACATATCCTTTACTTTTTGTAATTTTTCATCGTTTGGGACATATTCCTGAATTTTCTTTATTTCAATTTCATCAAGAAATGTAGGCGTCTTGCTTTTTCCTTTCTGTACTTTAAATTGTATATATGGGTTTGATTTACATATTCCTCTATTGACAGCATCTACAATATAGGCTTTGAAAGCGCAATGACGTTTATATAACACAGGTTGAGAATTAATCGTTTTTCTCAAAAAAAAATCAAAATCAGCTATATTTTCATATGTAACGTCAGAAAATGTTTTAAACCGACCAAACTCTAAAATTTGACGAATTAAAACATTATGGTGTTCGAGAATAGCAGATGAAGGATTTTTCTTTCTCAACGACTCTTTCATGAAATCTACTACAGAATATGTTACAGATTCGTCTTTATCCCAATTTTTCACATCATCTAATCCCTTACAATTTTCTGACAAAACAAATGACTCTATTTGCCTAAACATTCTAACTACTTTTCCTGTTACGGCTATTGCATTCACATGATTTTTACACGTGAAGCCATTTTTATCTGAAAATTGATTTTTATATAAATGAATACCCGTGGAAATAAGCTTTCGCTTATTGGTGCCAGTCAACCGGACCTCGATTTGCAAAAGCCCCATCTTTGTATCATTATTAGCCTGTCTTTGACGATCAAAAACATAACGTAACTGCGCATTATTCATAATAATAGCTCTTAGTTTCGTACAAAAGTATAAATTTTCGCACAAATTTTCGCACTATTCTTTTATTTGTGCGAAAATAAAGTCTAATTATGTCTAATTAATTACTTTTAAGTCGCAATAAATATTATTTAAAGTATTATAAAATAGAAAAGTCCGCTGATATAGCGGACTTTGTAGCGGTATGGACGGGACTCGAACCCGCGACCCCGTGCGTGACAGGCACGTATTCTAACCAGCTGAACTACCACACCGTTTTTTTGCTGGGCAAAGATACGGCTATTTTTTATTTCTGCAATATTTTTCTGCGTTTTTTTATCCTTTCTTCTTCACATTTTATTGAATTTGCTTTTACTGGCGATAAATCTGTTCTGCAATTTTGCCGGAAACGCCCGGCTGGCCTAATGAATGAATGATTTCCTGATAACCCTCCTTCATTTTCTTCCGGTAAGATGCGTCGTAAAGAAGACAGGTCAATTCTTCTCTGATTTGCTTGGAAGAAAAGTACTTCCCAAATAATTCTTTGACAATGATCCGGCCTGCGATCAAATTAACTAAGGAAATATATCGGCACGAAAACAGTTTTTCAAAAATAAAAGAACTGAGGCGTTTAAAGGGAAGTTTGTAGCAAACAGCTTGAGGAACCTGAAATAAAGCTGTTTCTAATGTGGCCGTACCGGACGTAACTAAAGCAGCTTCAGCTTGCTGAAGAAGCCGGTAGGTTTGTCCGAAAACAATGCTTACTTCTCTGTTTTTCCTGAATTTTGTATAATAAGAAGGGCTAATTCCCGGAGCTCCTGCAATTACTATTTGGTATTCTTCAAACGAAACGGTTGCCTCCAACATGGTGGGTAAATTATTTTTGATTTCTTGTTGGCGGCTTCCTGCCAAAAGTGCAATAATGGGCTTGTTTTCAAGATGATTTTCTTGCGCAAATTCAGCAAAGGTCTCGTTCTTGTGGTCTCGTTTAGCCAAGGCGTCCACTGTGGGGTTACCCATATATTCTACTTCGTACTGATGTTTCTTGTAAAACGCGACTTCAAAAGGGAGAATGCAAAACATCTTGTCGATGTATCGTTTAATATCTTTAATACGGTACTCTTTCCATGCCCAAATTTTGGGAGATATATAGTAAATGACCATCGGCTTTTGCGAGAGGCATTTCTTCACGTATTTCGCGATTCTGAAATTGAAATCGGGATAATCTACCAGAATCAATTTATCGGGCTGATATTCTTTGATGGCTTTTTTACATTCTTGAATATGTTTGTAGATACTCCGCAGATGCATCAAAACGGGAATGAATCCCATAAACGCCATCTCGCGGTAATGCCTTATCATTGTTCCTCCCACCGATTGCATCAGATCGCCTCCCAAAAAACAAAAATCTGCTTCCTTGTCCACTTCTTTAAGGGATCGCATCAAATTGGATGCGTGTAAATCGCCGGAAGCTTCACCTGCAACAAGAAAATATTTCATATTGATGAATGGTAAATTTCATTCAACATTCCCAAGCTTTCAGCGTATGTACCAATGGATAAGCGGTCATATCAATTTGCAAGGGAACGAGCGCCGCATATCCTTGCGATAAAGCCCATTCGTCTGATTGTTCGTTATCCGGTTCGTCGTTGACAAACGCTCCTGTTAGCCAATAAACCGGCTTACCTGCCGGATCTTCGGCCTTCTGAAATTCTTTGGCCCAATATCCTTTGGTTTGCGTGCAAATTTTTAAACCCTTCACTTTTTGAATAGGCGGTACGTTCAAGTTGAGAGTCCGACCCTGAGGTAATCCGTTTTCCAATATTTTTTCAGCTACCCATTTTCCATATTTCACGGCTTGCGTAAAATCGTCGCTCGAATAGCTCGTCAATGATATGGCAAGGGATGGAATTCCCAAAATACAAGCTTCCAAAGCGGCGCCCACTGTTCCGGAATAAATGACGCAAATAGCTGAATTTGAACCATGATTAATTCCAGAAATGACTAAATCCGGTTTTCGCTCCAAAATTTCATTGACTCCCAATTTAACGCAGTCGACAGGCGTGCCGGTACAACTATATAAGGTCAAATCTTCTTCTTTCTTTTTCAAATGCAAACGGATGGGAAGGGACGAAGTGATGGCGCTTGACATGCCTGAACGCATTCTGTCGGGAGCGATAACTACAATTTCACCCCATGAACGAATACCTTTTATTAATTCACTCAACCCTTTGGCTTGAATGCCATCGTCATTGGTAACAAAAATAAGAGGCTTTTTTCTTTTCAACATATATTTTTCTTTTTCAAAGTGCAAAGATAAAATAAATCGCAATTAAGTTATTAACATTTTGGGGAAGTTATCAACAGGATTAACAATGTTTGTTTCGATTAAGAATTTTACATTGTAATTTTCATTACTTTTGCGCATCAAAATTTACAATTTATATTTATGGGAAAGATTATCGCTTTAGCTAATCAAAAAGGAGGAGTAGGGAAAACCACTACTACAATTAATTTGGCCGCTTCTCTGGCTGCATTGGATAAGAAAGTGTTAGTAGTGGACGCCGATCCGCAAGCCAATGCTTCTTCGGGTTTAGGAATCAACATTAGGGAAATCAACAATTCCATTTATGAATGCATTATTAATAATGTCGATTCTTCGGAAGCAATTGTACCTACGGAAGTTCCTAATTTGTTTATTATGCCTTCGCATATTGATTTGGTAGGAGCTGAAATAGAAATGCTTAATTTCGAAAATCGGGAAAAAGTTTTGAAAGGAATACTGGATAAAATAAAAAACGATTACGAGTATATTCTTATCGACTGTTCTCCTTCGCTGGGTTTGATTACGGTCAATGCTTTGACAGCCGCCGATTCGGTGATTATTCCCGTGCAATGCGAATATTTTGCTTTGGAAGGAATCAGCAAGCTATTGAATACCATTAAGATTATCAAGTCGAAGCTGAATCCGGCTTTGGATATCGAAGGCTTTGTGCTGACTATGTACGATTCCCGTCTTCGTTTGGCAAACCAGATTTACGAAGAAGTAAAAAAACATTTTGGAGAAATGGTATTTTCCACCGTGATTCAACGAAATATAAAATTAAGCGAAGCTCCCAGTTATGGACAACCGGTTTTGCTTTACGATCCGGACTCGAAAGGTTCTTCCAACCACATACAATTAGCCAAAGAGATTATCGAAAAGAATAAATAATTGAATATGACTAAACAATCAAAATCTGTTTTAGGAAAAGGATTGGGGGCTTTGATTACGATGGAAGATTTGAATACGGGAGGATCTTCGTCTATCAATGAAATTATGCTTTCAAAAATTGTTCCTAATCCTGATCAGCCCCGACAGGTTTTCGACGAAGACGCTTTAGACGAGTTGACGACTTCTATCAAATCCTTGGGTTTAGTCCAACCCATCACGCTGAGAGAAATCGGAGACGATAAATACCAAATTATCTCAGGCGAACGACGCTACCGCGCATCTTTGAAAGCAGGCTTGGAAACCGTTCCCGCTTATGTGAAGAAAGCAAGCGACGAAAACGTGATGGAAATGGCGTTGATCGAAAACATTCAAAGGGAAGATTTGAATGCTATTGAAATTGCCCTTGCTTTCCAAACATTGATTGAGATATATCATTTGACTCAGGAAAAATTGAGCGAACGCATCGGCATGAAGCGCGCCACGATAGCCAATTTTCTGCGCCTTTTAAAACTTCCTGCCGAGATTCAAATGGGACTGAAAGACAAAAAGATCGATATGGGACATGCAAAATTGCTTCTTTCCCTCGACGACGCTTCTACGCAACTCATGGTGTATGAGCAAATAGTAGAACATGGTTTTTCCGTTCGGCGAACCGAAGAAATTATCCATGCACTGAACGAAGAGAATCCGGAAGAAAATCCGACGGAAATAACAAAAGATAAAAAACGATCAAAAACTCCCGAAGAATACAAAATTTTGAAAGATCATCTTTCAAAATACTTCGACGCAAAAGTGGCATTCAGCATGAACGAAAAAGGAGTAGGAAAAATTACCATTCCCTTTTCTTCGTCGGAAGATTTGGAACGAATCATTCAGCTATTCGATGCGATTCAAAATAGTTGAGCAAACAAGCAAAAGGGATAAAAAAAATCCCTATAAATTCCTATTCGGAAAAAATTTGAAGTATGCGAATCATCCTTTTTTATTCATCCTCAAAACTGTTGGTTTTCGGTCTTTGATTTGATCGCCGCTTTGCTTGTTTCCAATAAGAAAGGGCGAAGTGGGATCGTGCCGCGCCGCATTTTTTATTGTTAAACCGTTAGGAGAAGTGGCATAACAATAGAGACATCCATGCAAGCAGCAATCGTACATTCCAATATCCACACTTTCGATGCAGCCGCAAGCGGGTCTTTGCCCCTTATCTTTTAGAGGAGCCAACGGATAAGCGATCAATTTTTCAATGTGTTTCGCACTAATACAAGCGCCTTTTTGTATGCCGAACGAACTCAAATTTATCTTTTCTGCACAAGTCTCCAGCGTCATTCCACTTTCGCGGGCAATTTTTGCCATTTTTCCCGCAATCGAAATACATTCTTCTGAAGTTAGAGTTCGTAAATAGCTGTTTTTCAAGTTAATGGAGGATCGCTGATAAATATCCAGAAACGAAAAAATACATCGGGAAGTATAAGTTTCCAATTGCCTGCACAGATAAGCAAAATGTTCCAGATGCCAAGCCTCATCAAAAAGGATTCCGTCCATTCCTTTTCCATAAATGATCGGGTCGTATCTCCAAATCATTCCTTCCGGACTCACCGTGTCGGCCAGTTTTTTAAAAACACTAATTCGCTGATTTATGGGCGGTACTTGCTTTTCGATCGAAGCGTCATATCCGGTAATGGTGTATTGAAACAGTATCTTTTCTTTGTATTTTTCGAGCCTGTGAAAATTTTCCCAAATAGGGTAGGGGTTTTTGGACCAAAAAACAATGCAATCTACTTCTTCCGGAGAAACTTTTACACGCAAGACTTGGGCAGGAAATAACGGATTCCGGTAAAGAAACTCTCCTGCATCCAAACGATTGAAAAACCATTCGCTAAAGAAAGCTGGAATGTCGCATCTTCTGCTCGCCGAAAGAATCATGATGCGGTTTGCGGCGCTATCGTTTCTTCCACTTGACTGACAATGCTTCCTTTCCACAAAATGGTTTCGATCCGATCGCCCGGATGAAGCGATTGAACCGATTTTAGCGCTTTCCCATCTTTAAGCGTGACGGAATATCCCTTCGACAAGATGTATTCGGGAGAGGATAACTTAAAAAAGTATTCTTTTTCTTTTAATTTAGATTCTTCTTTTAGAATGAATTGCCGACGTTGTTTTTCCAAATTATCCTTTACTAAATTCAATGTTTCGTTTTGCCGTTCAATAGAATGAAGGGCATAGAGAGGTAAATAACGAGTCCATTGCCGGATTTTTTCCGCTGCGGTCGACAATAAGCGGTTGGCCGAATGGATAATCCCCGACCGGCAAGCAAATAAATCCGCTGCCGCTTCTTCCAGTCGGCCAACGAGATAATCGGCTACGGCTGTCGGTGTTTTAGCGCGATAATGAGCCACGCAATCCAATACCGTATCATCCCGTTCGTGGCCAATTCCGGTAATGATCGGCAAAGGAAATTGTGCGCAATTGGCTGCCAACTCATAAGTATCGAAAGACGCTAAATCGGAAGTAGCGCCTCCTCCCCTCACAATGGCTACGACATCGAATAATTCCCTGTTTTCATAAATTTTGTTTAACGCCGCAATAATGGATTTTCCGGTTTGCTCTCCCTGCATCACTGCCGGAAACAAATGAGGATAAAATACCAATCCCGAAGCATTGTTTCTTAAATGTTCCAGAAAATCTTCGTACCCGGCAGCTGTCGGCGAAGTGATAATCGCTATTCGCTGAGGAATCATAGGCATCTCCAGCTCTTTATTTAACAGCAATACGCCTTCTTCTTCCAACCGGTTGAGGATTTCTTGCCGGCGAAGTTGCATGTCGCCCAGCGTATAACTGGGATCGATGTCGCAAACATTAAGTCCGTAACCATATACTGGATGAAAGTCGATGGAGGCTTTAACCAGTACTTTAATGCCCGACGCAAACGACCGTCCTGTTTTTAATTCAAAATAAGGCCTCAACAATTGGTACGTATTCGCCCATATATATCCGCGTGCCTTAGCGACAATACTGGATTCTCTTTTCTCGATAAATTCTAAATAGCAGTGCCCATTTTTATTCACGCGGACATCGCTCGTTTCGGCCATGATCCAATACGTTTCGGGAAAAGCATTTTGTATCTTTTCGGCTACTAAATAATTCAATTGCGAAAGCGTAAGAAAATCCATTCGTTCTTTATCATTTTACAAATTTCCAAACCTGCTGATTCGTGCCCGATTGCAAACAAGCTATATACGCTCCTTTTTGAAGGAAATCGACGTCGACGGAGTCAGTCAACAAAATTTGTTTATAGACTAATTCTCCTTCTCCAGAGTAAATCGACAATTGGGCAACCGGATTGGTCGGAATGGATTTAAAATACAAACGGCCATTCCTGTAAATCGAGTCTTCGTAGGGATCATCCTTCATCGAAGGAAGCATATTCTCAGCCCAATAACTCTGTTTTTTCCCCTTCAAATAGGCTTTATAAATGTCGGGTATTCCATAACCGAAATATTCATCCGGATGAAAAAACCGATCGGACGATTCTTTGACTAAGTTCATCAGTTCCAAGCTACTCAACTGAGGCAAGGCTTCCCACAAACAAGCTACCATTCCCGCCATAATGGGCGTGGAAAAAGAAGATCCGTCGGAATAAGTCAGATTTCCCGAAGAGGAAACCGCCTCGCATCCATATCCCATAGCCATTACATCCGGTTTTATCCGACCATTGATGAGATATCCCCACGACGAAAACGGAGCCAAAGTCGAATCGTTTTTGACAGCGCCCACGCTCAATATATTCTGAGCGTCTGAGGGAATATTGACTTTTTGCCAGTTTTTATTGCCCTCATTGCCCGCAGAACTCAAAATCACCATTCCCTTGAAAGCAGCCATTGAAGCCGCTCGGCTAATGGTAGTAGAATATCCGTCTAAATCTTCCCAATTATGGCTCATTTGGGGATCGTCGAATTTAGAATAACCTAAAGAAGAGGTCACAATATCCACGCCCAGACTGTCGGCGTATTCCAAAGCGGCAATCCAGTAATCCTCTTCTACCGGATATTCATCGCCTTTTACTTCGGTCTTGAACAAATAATAATTTGCCAGCGGAGCCGTTCCAATCATTTTACCCGGATTGTTAGCCAACATGCAAGAAAGAACGCGCGTGCCGTGATCTTCCAGTCCTTCTCCTTCGTAAAAATTACCTTTTTCATGCGTAAAGTTCCTTACTTCCACTATTTTATCTGGATCAAAAAAAGCAGGATACTTACTCACGCCGGTAAAACCTCCATCCAGGGCCGCAATGCTGATTCCTTTTCCCTTGTATCCTTTCTCATGCAAAATCAAAGCGTTATTAATTTCGATCTGAGTCAGCGCCTCTCCATAATTATCCGGATCGAATCGTCCGGAAACCCAGTATTGTCCTTCATTCTCGCCGCCGCTTTCTCTTCCTTCGCTTTTTTTGCGCCTCTCATTCCTTTCAATCGACAAATCCCCTTTCCACACTTTGGCGGCTTTTTTCACAAAAGGAAGCTCGTTGATTTTTTGCAATACTGAACTGTCTGGAACATTTACGACTATGGTTTTCACCCATTTGCTGTAAGCTCGAACCTCTGCGCCTAAATTCCGCAAAGCGTCGAAATAACGGCTATCAATAGGCAAATCCGTTTCATCGACTACAAAGCCCTGTTTGCGGCGCCGTTCGATGGATTTTCGCGAAAGGAACTTTTCCGGTTCCCATGCACTATAAGTATCTCCTTTGTCGTAAAGAGTTAAGCGATACATTTCGCTTGGCGACGCTTTAACAATTTGCATTAAGCAGAAGAGGAAAAAAAACGAAAAAAAAGAATGAAATTTCATAGAGTCTGATTTTATTTTCCAGATTCGTCCGGAATATTTTTAAATAACAAGGTTGTGTTTAAATAGCAAGGCTGTGGCAAAAACGGCTATTCCTTCTTCGCGTCCTACAAATCCCATTTTTTCAGAAGTGGTCGCTTTAATCGAAATATCTTCTTTGTCTACCTGCATGGTTTGAGCCAAACAGGTTTTCATTTGTGGAATAAAAGGGTTGAGTTTGGGTTTTTCTGCGCAAACTGTAAGATCGATGTTCCCCAATTCGTAGTTTGCCGAACGAATCAAATCCATCGTTCGCGCCAAAAGGATCTTACTGTCGATATTTTTAAATTCGGCTCCTGTATCCGGAAAATGATAACCGATATCTCTCTCATTTGCCGCACCCAGCAGAGCGTCGCAAATAGCATGAATCAGAACGTCTGCATCCGAGTGTCCTTTTAATCCTTTTTCGTACGGTATTCGGATACCTCCCAGCCACAATTCACGATTTTCCGCAAACGGATGTACATCGTAACCGAATCCGACACGTATGGGTTTCATTATTTGATCAAGTTTTTCAATCCGTCCATATCGAAACTCAACGAGAATCGCAAGGTTTGATCCAAAGGATTGGAAGGAACCGTAGAAATCAAATAGGCTACATCCAATTGAAAGGCTATCATTTTGAATCCCGCTCCCACCGAAAAATATTGCCGGTTGCCTTTATTCGGGCTTTCATAGAAATATCCTCCTCGCAAAAAGAACTTGTTGTCGTAAGCATACTCTGCTCCTACCGACCACATAATTTCTTGGAATTCTTCTTTTGCTCCTCCGGGCGCATCCGAAAAGGATTTAAAAATTCCTGAAATAGGAGAAGTGGAATAATATTTATCTAAAATTTCCTCTTTGTTTTCCACATCCGTCAAATTGGGTGGCGTTGGAACCAAATATTTGTTTGCATCTAAATTGATCGACAGCGTGTTGTAACCGTCGTCATCCAAGGGATAAAGAAACGAAGCGCCTAAACGCAAATTGGTTGGCAGAAATATGCTGGAGTTCCCGCCGTCGTAAGAAATTTTATTTCCTATATTGGACACATTGAAACCTAAACCCAATAAACATTCGGTACGTCCCAGCGTCACATAATTGTGGTAATAGCCCGCTATATCTGCGGCGAAAGCGCTTCCCGGATACAATCCGTCGTCGCGAGCGCCTGACCCTAAATCTGAATAAATGTACCGGAATGCTGCCGCTCCTGAAAATGTTTCGGAAAATTTAAGCGAATAACTTAAATCGACCGACATTTCGTACGGACTGGTCGCATTGACTTGGCGTCCTTCATAATCAGTCATAATAATTTCTCCCAGAGAAAAATAACGAAGAGAAGCGCCAATGGCCGAACGATCGCTGTCGCCCAATTTAAAGAATCCGGAGGCATATCCTACATAAATATCGTTGATCAATTTGGCTAACCACGGAGTATACGACAAGCTGACGCCCGCTTTGCTGTAAGCGAAAGCATATTTAGCCGGATTCCAATACTGAGAAAAAACATCTGCGTCAGTTGCCGCTCCGATGTCGCCCATGGCGCCTCCTCTGGCGTCTGGTGCAATTGTTAGAGACGGTACCCCTACCTTTAGTGGATTAAATCCTCCTTTGGGTCCATCGTCTGCTTTTGATCGACCGCTTATCAAAAGCAATAAAAAGGTTAAAACGATTAATTCAATTTTGTTCATTCGATATTATTTTTGGGGTTAATCAACTCCCGCTATTTTCTTATATTAAACTATTCTATAAAATGCTTTATTGTTCCAAGACGATAATTTTTTTCGATTTAACGGCTTCCTTTCCTCCAGACGTTTTAATCGTTGCTTGATAAATGTATACTCCCTGACTGACTCTGTTTCCTGCTTTGTCGGTCAAATCCCATTGTACTGGATAGGATTTGAGGTATGCAGACGAACCCGTTTCTACATGCGACCAGATAGAGCGTCCCATCAAATCATAAACCCATATTTCTACTTCCATCGGCGATTCCGGGCGATCGTGTTCCAAATAAAACTCCGTATAATCTTTCGCCGGATTGGGTCTTGCTACGATGGCGTATATTTCCGGCTTCAAACCTTGTACTACATTGAAATGAAGGGTATCGGTACTCGAATGGTTGATGATGTTCCAAACGCGGAATACTAGTTCATGCTCTCCCGAAGGCAATGTGGGAATAGAAAAACCGACCCAGCCATTGGTTATGCTTTCGGGGTGATAATAAACGTTTAAGGCATAGTTCCACTGCGGATTATTGTCGATGCAAATGCTCATTTGATGTCCCAGACCGCTTCCCGTCATGTTAATTCCTATCTTATCCGACACTTTCGCAATAAAGAAAGGCGTTTCGTTTACTTTGCTTCCTTCTTCAAACGATTCCGAATTGAGATACATCGCTTCGATGAGCGGACTGGAATCGTCCAATTCGTTGTAATTGCCCGTGCCGGCCAAAACAAAATTTAAGAAAGAACCGTTGGCATCTCTGTAATTTGTTTCGTCTGAAGCATAGAAATTTATTTTTCCTCTATTGGTCGAATACGAAATATCCAAAGGAACGCTAAAAGAAACGGAAAAATGTCCGTTCTCTACGGGATTGTCTCCTTTATAGACGATATTGGGGTAATCGAAGAAAGAGAAGCTAGCCAATTCGCCACTGCTGTTGACCTTAGATGATACGGACTGAATGGTTTGCTTTCCATCGAAAACCGTAGCGTTTACATTCCCTGTAAAATCATTGGCCAGCATTCCGTTTTCATTCACTACCATTCCTTCCATGGTTATTTGATCTAAAGCGCGAAAATAAACCACTTCGTCTTGTACGGGTTTTCCGTTAATACTTTCCATGATCACGCTCCATTCGGGATAATTCAGTTGCAAAGCCGGATCGCCCAACAAGACAAAATTGAGTTTGTTGCCGTCTATCCCTACTTCTTTCTTGCTCTGGCGAATAATATCGCCCAAACAGGGACGATTTCCGGCAACTTTAGAAAAAATATTTTGTATCAGTCGATTGTTGATTATAAAATTGTTGGTAGAATACACAACTCTCGATGTCGTGTATAGGGCAATTCCTGCGCTATTTTTATTCAAAATCACTTCTTCTCCTCCCGAAGTGGTTTCTCCGTCGAACCAACCGAAATCGCAAGTAGCGGTAATCCACAAGGGAAGATAATCAAAATTCATCCGGCGAATATCTGAAATATTCATCATATCGGAGCCGGACAATGCCGACCGGTTTCCATGTCCGGTATAATTCATCAGAAAACAACCATCTTCCAGCGTATCCAGCAATTTCTTCTTGGCATCTGGATAGGTTCTTTTTCCATTGGCCAGTTGTGGTTGAAAAGCATCCATATACGATTTGACTACTCGATACTCCGGATGATTCGCGTCCATATAAACGGCTAACTTGTCGGCTTGCGAGGCATGTTCATAAAATGAAGACTCGTCGGTAACATCCGCAGTAAAAATGACTGTATTTTTCCATTGTCCGTAAGCTTTATTATCCATATAGGCCGTCACTTTATTTACTAAGTATTCGGCTTGTTCATAAGAACTTACAGGAAAACGTCCGATTCCGATATCCAATACGTCCTGATCCAAATGCAAACCTTCGTTGTCGTCCAGAAAACCGAAATAGTCGTCTGTTCCGGGAGAGTTTTCCTCATTCAAGGATTCTTTCACCTGGTAGGTCAATAAGAAATACTTTGGATTCAGTTTTGATCCTGCGGGAGTCAAATGCCGATTGTCAAAAAATCCGTCTCCAAACAGCAAGAGATATTTGGGTTTTTCATTGTCGTTGGTTGCTCGGTCGTAAAACATTTTCATAAACCGGCGATAGGCGGTCGCGTCCGGAACGCCCGACGAAAACTCATTGTATATCCATTCGGGTTGCACCACAGTCACATTCAGTCCTTGTAGAGTTCGATGCTTTTCCGCCAACTGTTCAGCTAAGGGAGCGTACGTTTCGGGAACGATGACGACCATTTCTGTTTGCGGCAGTTGATGTAGATTCTGATTGGGTATCTCTCCTCCTATGTCCGGCGACGGAAAGGATTGACTTACATCGACCATAACATATTCAGTAATGCGCCCGGTCGTATTGGCTCCGAAACGCAATTGATTCCCTTCCGCTGCCGTTTGCACCCAACGTACTTCTTGGCTGTCCGTAATGTTCCAAATCATTGCATTGGCAGGTGCATTGTCAACGACATATTCGAGAGCTGTATTCTGGCTTTCCTTGTGGCGGAAAAAAGTATATGCTGAATTGTAAAACTGTAATTTCCGCTTCATGTTCAAACGGATAAAATTGAGATAGGCAACATTGTAGTTGGTTGCGTTGAAAAAAACAGTGGCGGTTATATTTTCCTGTTTGTTGTCGTTCCAGTCCCGCGTGCCTTCCGCTAAAACGCCTCGTTGGTAATCGGAAGTCGCTCTACCGACTGTCAAGCTGATCAATTGATTTCCTCCAATCGACAGCGAGACGGGCGCTGGATCGCTGGACAGAGCCGCAAAAGAGAGGCAAACTTTCCCGACGTCGTTGGTAATTCCGGGAATACGAAACGAAAAATCCTGCGAATTTTTTCCGACAAAACTTTCGCCAAACAATTCCCGTCCCGACTCCATGATTGCAATGGAATCTTTCTCGCGTACCAGATAATCGTCGAAAATTGTGGTTCTTACGCTTGCATTGGAATACGATTCTTCTCTCGCCATCTCTTTGGGTCCTTGTGCGCTTTCTGTTATAAAATAAGACCCGTATACAGAATAGGGATTGTTTTGATGTTCAAAAGCGTCGCGTGTTGCATTATACGTCCATTTGACCGTTCCCTGTCCGTAAAACAGGAGGTAATCGCCCGAATTGAAGACATTGTCGCTTCCTTTATTCATCCAGACGGTAATTTCGGGCAAATCGTCTGTATAAGGTTTGGTAAAATCTTCCTCTAATATTCCTCCCCCATAACCATAGATTTTAATTTTAGACGGGTCGTTGAATCCCATCTTCTTGATCTCATCATAAGTTAAGCGATAGACGGCAGTTTCCTTTACTTTCAGCTGAATCCATTTCCCTTGCGCTAAGACGGAATTGGCCGCATAGCGGGAAGCCTGATTCTGAGCGTTCAAAGAAATAGACATCCATCCGCAAAGGATCAAAATGATTAGACATTCGCACTGTTTTTTTATTATCATCCTGTTATTTCACTCTCTAAATTTCCTCTATTTTATTTGAAAATCCAGTACTTTTGTATCTTCGACGTATCCTTGCAAATGGTCGTTTATGTGAACCTGTCCTACTCCTGACGGAGTGCCGGTATAAATCAGGTCGCCCATTTTCAGCGTAACGAATCGACTGGCATATTCAATAATTTCATCTACCTTAAATAGCATCTTGGAAGTATTCCCTTGCTGTACTGTCTCTCCATTGATATTCAATTGAAAAGATAAATTTCCGATGTCTCCCCCGCAGTCTTTCAACGCGATAAACTCTCCTACGACAGCCGAATTATCAAACGATTTCGCTATTTCCCACGGCAAGCCTTCTTTTCTGCATCTGTTTTGCAAATCTCTCGCTGTCATATCAATGCCTACTGTGATTTCATCGTAGTACCGATAGGCAAACCGTTTCGCAATATTTTTTCCCAACCGGTTGATCTTAACCACTATTTCGGTCTCATATTGCATGTCCGATGAAAAATCGGGAATATAAAAAGGCTTTCCGTCTTTTAACAATGCTACGTCCGGTTTCATAAATAAAACCGGTTCTTTTGTAATTAACGTATTATGCAATTCTTTATTGTGAGCCGCATAATTCATACCGATACAAATGATTTTCATTCTGTATGTAATTTTGTGAAAGAAATATTTTTTATAGAATAAATAGGTTCTCTATCTGATAACGAATTTTCTTACCATTCCCTCCAACTTGAAGATGTAAATGGCTCTCGGAAGATTAAGTTCATAGACTCCTTCGCTGTTTTTCATTTCTATTTCGCGCACTTTGTTGCCTACGATAGAAATAACTTGAAGCTTAGCCCCGATGGGAGCATTTTTGATGTACAAGATATTATTTACCACGTTCATTTCCGGAGAAATAGTTTCTTCCACCCCTCCGTTCGCCCGATCTCTTTTGTATTGTGCAAAAAGAGCATTCTGCGCCAGAAGCAGTGATGAAAACATAATTATGAGCAAAAATCTTTTCATTTTCTGTATTTCTCCGATTTTACTGCAAATATACTATTTTTTTGTCTGAATGTAGCACAAGGCGGCGTATTATTTTGAAGCGTTCAGAAAATTTAATGGAATCAGGGGAGATGCCTAAAAATGGAGATAGCGGATATGATCCCGCTATATGGAAACATCCTCCGCCATCCAACAGGCTTATAATAAAGACAGCTTAATATAATAAACGTCATTAATATTTACTGATAAATTTTAATATTTATATTTTTCCTTAAATCCGCAAGCAAAAAATTTGGATTATTGAGATTCCGTCTTAATCGCCTTATCGGGAAAAAACAGGCATAGAATTATGTAAAATTGGC
>JGI24699J35502_11133780_pt1 | contig 15470 bp, 12 predicted proteins | sample TergutMp193P4_FD_35502 | JGI IMG/M metagenome (IMG submission 35502) | reverse complement strand
GATCCAACAGATGATTTCGGTTATGCAATCGTAAAAGACTGGCCTATCATGCGTTTGGGAGAAACCTATTTGCTAAGAGCCGAAGCTCGCTTCCGCCAGAATAATAATGCAGGGGCTGCCGAAGATATCAACAAATTGCACGACAGGGCTTTCAAAACGGCCAGAGAAGCAAGCGGAAATGCCAATTTGGGAAAAGTCAGCGCTTCGGATATCAATCTTGATTTCATTCTTGACGAACGTGCCCGGGAACTCATCGGTGAAGAAAACCGCCGTATGACCCTGGTTCGTACAAACAGTTTAAAAGAACGCATTGCAAAGAATGGCGATACCACTCCTGAAAGTAAAGTCATCACCGGATTCCAAGATTATAATTCGCTCTTGCCGATTCCACGTGCAGAAATCCAATTGAATAAGGATGCGGAACTCAAACAGAATCCTGGATATAATTAAACAAAACGTCGAAATCTTTGCTTACAGATAACATTTCCATTATTGCGAGGGCTATCGTCCTCGCAATAATGGAAATGTTGCACAAGATACGATAATATATTTGCTTCATATCTCGTTATTATTCCCATTCAATTGTGGCAGGCGGTTTAGAACTGATGTCATACACTACCCGATTCACTCCGCGTACTTTATTTATGATTTCATTTGAAATTTTGGCGAGGAAATCGTATGGAAGATGCGCCCAATCGGCAGTCATCGCGTCGGTCGAATTAACCGCACGTAGCGCCACGGCATTTTCATACGTCCGCTCGTCTCCCATTACGCCTACCGACCTGACTGGCAGTAAGACAGCAAAGGCTTGCCATACATTATCGTATAAACTCCATTCTTTCAGTTCGGAAATAAATATTGCATCAGCTTCTTGAAGAATACGAACTTTTTCAGGCGTAATCGCGCCTAATATTCTCACTCCCAAACCAGGTCCCGGAAACGGGTGGCGCATAATGAAATGCTCCGGCATACCCAATTCATACCCGACTTTCCGGACTTCATCTTTAAATAACAAGCGAAGCGGTTCTACCAATTTCAGATGCATTTTTTCCGGAAGTCCGCCCACGTTGTGATGCGATTTGATAGTAGTTCCGGTAATCGAAAGCGATTCAATCACATCGGGATAAATAGTTCCTTGTCCCAGCCATTGAATATTCTCTAACTTTTTAGCTTCACGATTAAAAATATCAATAAACGCTTTGCCGATAATTTTTCGTTTTTGCTCAGGCTCTTCTACTCCTTCCAATGCTTTATAAAAATAGTCTTTGGCATTAATTCCCAATACATTTAATCCGAAATGCTTATAATCTTCAAGTACCGTTTCAAATTCGTTTTTTCTCAAAAGTCCATGATCTACAAAAATACAAGTTAAATTTTTTCCTATAGCCCGATTTAAGAGAACAGCGCAAACCGAAGAATCCACTCCGCCCGAAAGTGCCAGAATCACTTTGTCATCGCCCAATTGTTTTTTTAATGTACTAATAGTATCATGGATAAAAGAAGCTGGCGTCCAGTCTTTTTTAGCTTCGCAGATTTGCAGGAAATTAGTTAATAATGTTGTTCCGATTTCAGTATGAAAAACTTCCGGATGAAATTGCACACCCCAAGTTTTCTCATTTTCAATGCGAAATGCAGCAGCTTGAACATCTTCGGTTTCGGCAATGATATGAAATCCTGCTGGAAGCTTAGTAATCGTATCTCCATGCGACATCCAGACTTGCGAATGGCTTGGAATGTTTGCCATTAACCTGTCGTTTACATCAGTTGGCGTTAAATATGCACGACCATATTCACGCGAATCACCTTTTTCGACCTTTCCTCCGCAGGAATAAGCCAGATATTGCGCTCCATAACAAATTCCAAGTACAGGATATTTTCCCCTGATAGCAGATAAATCCGGCTTGAAAGCTTCGGAATCATTTACCGAAAAAGGACTTCCCGATAAAATAACGCCGATGATTTGTTCATCTTTCTCTGGGAATCGGTTATAAGGAAGAATCTCGCAGTAAACATTTAATTCCCGTAAACGACGGGCAATCAGTTGAGTGGTTTGAGAACCGAAATCAAGAATAATAATTTTTTCAAGCATATATCTCTTGTTTTTCCATTTGTTTGAATAAACACGGCAAAGGTACAAGAAATACTTGGATTACTGACTTTCGATAACATTTTTTGTTAACTGCACAAGATTCTTTTAAAACAAAAAGCAGCGACAAATCACTTGTAGCTGCTTCTCGCTCTCCCTCTTGGACTTGAACCAAGGACCCTCTGATTAACAGTCAGATGCTCTAACCGACTGAGCTAAGGAAGAATTTCCTTAATATCACTTTATGTTGCTCTCCCTCTTGGACTTGAACCAAGGACCCTCTGATTAACAGTCAGATGCTCTAACCGACTGAGCTAAGGAAGAATTTTTTAGCATTTTTAGTAAATGCGCTGCAAAAGTAATGGTATTTTTCCAAATATACAATATCTTTGCAGAAAAATTTAAGCAATATCGATGAAAATACTTGGAATTGGAAATGCACTGGTAGATGTTTTGATAAAACTACCGAATGAAAAACTATTGAATGAGCTGAATGTAGCAAAAGGAAGCATGAATTTGATTGATGTCGAAAAACGAAACATGATTTTCGAAAGAATTAAAAATTTTACAGTTACACAAACAACAGGCGGCTCTGTAAGCAATACTACTTTGGCTTTAAAACAATTAGGTGAGCCGGTAGGTTTTCTGGGAAAAGCAGGCAATGACGTTTATGGCAATTTCTATTTGAAAGAAATGACCGATTTAAAAATAGAATTGCATTTAATTCAAGAAGATACGTTTTCCGGAACAGCGATTGCGTTGATCACGCCTGATGGTGAGCGTACATTTTGTACTTACTTGGGTGCTGCTGCCGATATGCGGAAAAAAGATTTGCATTCATCTATATTTGAACAATATACACATCTTTATATTGAAGGGTATTTGGTTCAAAATTATGAATTGATAGAAACCGCTTTGACAATGGCTAAATCGCTGAAAATGACAACAATCCTCGATTTAGCAAGTTATAATGTGGTAGCTTCCGACAGAGAATTTATTCAGAGTTTGACCGAACGATACGTAGATATTTTATTTTCCAATGAAGAAGAAGCGATGGCATTGACCGGAGAACCGTCCGAAATGGCGATTTACAAAATAGCAGAAAAAGTTCCGACAGTCATCATGAAAGCTGGAGCAAATGGCTCTTGGATAAAACAAAAAGATTTATTTATCCATGTTCCTATTTATAAAAAAATCAAACCTTTAGATACTACGGCAGCCGGAGATTATTATGCAGCCGGCTTCTTTTATGGTATGATTAACGGAGCTAATCTTGAAAAATGCGCAAGATTGGGAACGTTGCTTTCTTTTTATGTTATTCAAGTGATAGGTACGAAATTACCAGAGGAAACATGGGTAGAAATTAGGAAAAAAGCTAAAGCAATTTTGCAAAATGACGACAGCATTGACTAAAAAAACATTTCACATAAAACATTATGAAACAATTATTTATTAATATATTTTCTTATTTAAAAATAAAAGTTGCAGGATTAATATTAGTTGGGACTTTTGTTTCTTTTCATGCTCAAGCGCAACTTTCAGAAAATACAAATTTTGATATTGTTAAATATTTGGATATTTATAATTCTTTATTTAAAGAATTGAATTTGTTTTACGTAGATTCTATTGATGTAAAAAAAACAATTCAGGACAATATTACATTTATGCTGCGGCGATTAGACCCTTATACCGAATATATTCCAGAAGAAGACATGTCGAAATTTGAGGTGCAGACTACCGGCGAATACGGAGGAATCGGCGCTATGATTAGTTCTGGAAATGGGAGTATCTTCGTTACAGAACCTTATGAAGATATGCCTGCTGCTCTTGCCGGACTTCAAGCAGGAGATGTATTATTGGAAATTGACAGTATTAATTTATCTGGAAAAAGCTCGCTTTTTGCCAGTGAACATTTGAAAGGTCAGCCAAATACAAAGGTGAAAATTAAATTCATGCGGACCGGCGAAAATAAACCAAGAGAAATAGTAGTCGAGCGTAAACGCCTACAAATCAACCCTGTGACATATTATGGTGTAGTATCTGGAAAAATAGGCTATATTTATATATCTGAATTTACAACCCATTCGGCTTCAAGCGTAAAGGCAGCTTTTGAGGATTTGAAGGCAAATCAAGGAATTGAAGCGCTGATTATCGATATTCGTGATAATGGAGGCGGAGTCGTGGAGGATTGCCTTGAAATTTTGAATTACTTTCTTCCGAAAGGAAAATTGTTGTTGTCGATGAAAGGAAAATTCAGTCAATTAGACCGTACTTATCGCGCAACTCAACAACCGATTGCTCTGGATATACCATTAGCAGTTTTGGTAAACAGCTCGTCGGCTTCCGCTTCCGAAATTTTAGCGGGGACTTTACAAGATTTGGATAGAGCGGTAATTATAGGCGCTCGCACATTTGGAAAGGGCTTGGTACAATCACCTCGTCAATTGCCTTACGATGGAAGGCTGAAAGTGACTACAGCCAAATATTATATTCCAAGCGGACGAAACATTCAAGCAATCGATTATTCACATCGAGGTGAAGATGGACGTATTTCGTATATTCCGGATAGTCTGACATCTGTTTTTTATACAGCCAACGGTCGTCAAGTTCGCGATGGAGGAGGAATCACTCCTGATATTGTTACGGAAGAAAAAAAGTTGCCGACCATTTGCTATTACATGGAAAATGATAATTTGTTTTTTGATTTTGCAACCCAATGGAGAACCAAGCATCCTAAGATAGCTTCGCCAGAACAATTTGTCCTATCTGATGAAGATTATGAAGCGTTCAAAACATTTGTCCGGTCGAAAGATTTTAATTACGACCGCCAGAGTGAAAGAGCATTAGAAACCTTAAAGGATATTATGGATTTTGAAGGTTATCTTGCATCTGCTTCTGAAGAATTTGCTGCTTTGGAGAACAAATTAAAACCTGATTTGGACAAGGATTTAGAATTACACAAGAATATACTTTTCGACCTCTTAGCCAGAGAAATTATGAAGCAATATTATTATGCTAAAGGTGAAATTATCTATTCTTTGCGCGATGATGATGATTTAAAAAAGGCAATAGATATTCTTTCCAATAAAAATTTATATACAAATACATTAGCCGGTAAATCGGACGCAGATAAAGAGCCGGGAGTGGCTCAATAATAAACGTAGAGACGCGGCATGCCGCGTCTCTACTGTATAATTACTTATAATATTGAAGAGCCTCAATCGAAAATCCTTCAATAAATTCGCTGATTTTCTTTACTTCTGCTTCTCCGTAGCTGATATACACTTCCGCCGAACGTCTGAATTCTTCCGGCATCCGGTTAGCATCTGAAAGCAAGAGATAGCCGATGCAAATGTGTCCGGCGCATTCAACCAACCGGCGTGCATGAAAATCAATATATTCGTTGTCTTTCGTATCGGCAACTTTCGGTACCAGCTGCTCGTAGATTTCAACCATATTAGCCAAACGGGCTTTCAGTCTATCCAATTCGGGATTCAACACTTCTTCATGGTAATCCTTCATTTGAGCAAGATAAGTTCCCGTAAAAACGTGGCGGATAGCAGCTACTACCTGCAATTGGGTCGTTCCTTCGTAGATATTGGTAATACGCGCATCGCGGTAATAACGCTCACAGGCATAATCTTTCATAAAGCCCGAACCTCCGTGAACCTGAATACAATCGTATGTATTCTGGTTGGCATATTCGGTAGTAAAGGCTTTACCCAATGGAGTGAAAGCATCGGCAAGTTTCTTGTATTTTTTCAACTCTGCTTTTTCGGTCTCGTCTAATTTGCGCTCTTTTTCAATGTCTTCCAAGATTTTGTATATATCTACAAAGCGGGACGTTTCATAGAGAACAGCACGCGAACCATCCAATTTAGCCTTGATATTGGCAATCATTTCATAAACGGCAGGAAACTCAATAATAGCTTTCCCAAACTGTTTCCGATCCTTAGCATAAGCGATTGCTTCACGATAAGCGGCTTCCGATATACCGGTCGCTTGCGCCATAATACCCAGCCGTGCACCATTCATCAACGACATGACATATTTAATCAGACCCAATCTGCGGGAACCGCACAATTGCGCTTTTGCATTTTTGAATGTTAATTCACAAGTAGGCGAGCCCTTGATGCCCAATTTATTTTCAATCCGGCGAACATTTACGCCGCCATCGCGCTTGTCATAAATAAACATCGAAAGTCCGCGACCATCCTTCGTTCCTTCTTCCGAGCGGGCAAGCACCAAATGAATATCTGAATCGCCATTGGTAATGAAACGTTTAACACCATTCAGCCGCCAGCAATCATTGGCTTCGTCGAAAGTAGCTTTCAACATCACGGCTTGCAGGTCAGAGCCTGCATCGGGTTCAGTTAAGTCCATCGACATGGTTTCGCCGGCACAAACACGTGGAATGAATTGTTGACGCTGCGCTTCGTCGCCAAATTCATAAAGCGTTTCGGCACAGTCCTGCAAAGCCCAGAGGTTGCAGAAACCGGCATCGGCGCGAGCCGACATATCTGAAGCCATAATAAATGTAACCATAGGAAAATTCAGTCCGCCATAACGGCGCGGCATGGAAAGACCCATTAATCCGGCTTGCGTAGTTACTTCCAGATTTTCAGTGGTCTCTGGAGCATATACAACCCTGTTGTTCACCACTGTCGGACCGGCTGCATCGACTGCTTCTGCATTAGGCGCAACCACTTCGCCAAATATTTCTCCGGCGATTTCCATTACTTTCTCATAACTGTCCAACGCATCTTCATAATTAAAAGGCGCATAATCGAATGAGTCTTTTTCCGTGTAATTCCGTTCTTTCAGTTCCACAATGCGTTTCATCAGCGGATGATGCAAATGATGACGTAAGGACGGATTATCTAAATAAAAATTAGCCATTATTTACTGTTCTTTTTATAATACTTAATCATCTTTGGAATAACTACTTCCACATCTCCTGTAATCACATAATCAGCGATTGCATTAATTGGAGCGTTAGGATCATTATTAACGGCAATAATAATCGACGACTCTTGCATTCCGGCAATGTGCTGAATTTGACCTGAAATGCCGCAGGCAATATACAATTTCGGACGAACGGTAACGCCGGTTTGTCCGATTTGGCGTTCATGTTCGGCGAATCCGGCATCAATCGCAGCGCGGGAAGCGCCTACTTCTCCACCGAGCGTATTTGCCAAGTCATAAAGTAAGCCGAAGTTTTCTTTCGACCCCATTCCATAACCGCCGGCAACAACGATTGCTGCATTTTTAATGTTTATTTTGGAAGATTCGATGTGGCGGTCAATAACATTTATTACAAAATCAGTAACGGAAACATATTGATTTACTTCATGCGAAACAATTTTTCCTTTATAACCGGCGTCCAGAATTTCTTTTTTCATCACGCCTTCGCGAACCGTTGCCATTTGCGGACGGTTATCGGGATTGACAATTGTTGCTACAATGTTTCCTCCAAAAGCCGGACGAATTTGATACAAAAGATTTTTGTAGGTTTTCCCTTCTTTCTTTTCTTCATGGTCTCCGATTTCCAATGACGTACAATCAGCAGTCAAACCGCTGAAGAGAGCCGAAGAGACACGAGGTCCCAAATCCCTACCGATACTTGTAGCGCCCATCAGAGCGATTTGCGGTTTCTCTTTTTGAAAAAGTTTAACCAGAATTGAAGTATGAGGCAGCGAAGTATATGGATACAACCGTTTATCATCAAAAATATGCAACACATCCACTCCGAAAGGGAATATCTGTTCGCCGATAGTATCTAATTGATTGCCGATAGCAATAGCTTCCAATTGGCAATGCAATTCTCCGGCAAGTTTTCGTCCTTTGGTAAGTAGCTCAAGACTAACGTCTTCTACTTTTCCATTTTCTATTTCAAGATATACAAATAAATTATTCATACTGTAATTTAATTTTTATACGATTCCTTCTTTTTATCAGCCAATCGTATGGTTTGTAATTAATTCCACCATCAATGCTTCGATTTGCTGATCAGAAGAATCAAGCGCTTTGCTCTCTTTCGCCTGAAAAACTACGCTTTCAATTTTCTTTACTTTGGTAGGCGATCCGGAAAGACCGCATTGTTGCTCATCGGCGTTCACATCGGCAGCGCTCCATTCGTTCAGATTGAGGTAATCGCGCGAATCATAAGCATTGAAAAAACTGTTGTCGCCAGTTTGTTTTTCGGATGGTGTTTTTGCGTATTTATATTTTTGAATTTGTTTAGCATTGCGCGGACGACAAGCCGGCGCCGATCCGTTCACGGTTAGTAAAACAGGCAATGTTCCTTCTACAATTTCAACTCCGCGTTCCAATCGCCGTTTTACGGTAATTTTACCATTTTCGACCGACTGAATTTCTTCTGTGTATGTGATTTGAGGAATGTTCAGCTTTTCCGCTACCTGAGGACCGACTTGGGCTGTATCGCCGTCAATGGCTTGACGACCGGAAATGATTAAATCGAAATCGCCGATTTTTTTTATCGCTTCATGCAAGGCATAGCTGGTTGCCAAAGTATCTGCTCCTGCAAAAACACGGTCAGTCAGTAAATATCCTCCGTCGGCTCCGCGAAATAGTCCTTCGCGTATAATATCCGCTGCACGGGGAGGTCCCATGGTTAATAGATTTACAGTCGAACCGGGAAACTGATCTTTCAAGCGCAAAGCTTGTTCTAAGGCATTCAAGTCTTCCGGATTGAAAATTGCGGGAAGGGTGGCGCGATTAACCGTTCCATCGGCTTTCATAGCATCTTTTCCTACATTCCGCGTATCCGGTACTTGTTTAGCCAGTACAATAATTTTTAGACTCATTGTTTGTTTTTTGATTTAGAGTTATACTAAAATACGGCTACAAAAGTAATGTATTTTCGATAAATGCAAGCGAAATTAAATAAAAGATTGCACAAAAAAGTAAAAAATGAGCAGAAAAATAGCGATGGCTTACTGTATAATTTGTTTGATTGCTCCTGTTTCTGGATAAAAATAGATTTTTACCGGCGCTTTTTTGTCGTCAAATAAAGAGGTTGCAAGAACTTGTTTGCTTCCGAACTGAACAATTTGAAGAGTATTTTTGTACATAGAATTTATTCCGTAAAATACTTCTACTTCTGCTTTTCCGGGAAGATTATATACAATACTCTGCGGTTCTTTGGATTTCCGTTTTGGATCAACAATTTCCGTTTCTTCAGTAATATTAAGATTTTTGACATTAATATAAACCGGACTTCCACTCAAATCATCAGAATCAACTACTCCGATATATTTTGAAAACCGAAAAAGAACTTCTTTGTCTATATCCGAAAGCGGTTCGATTTCAAATTCAGCATCAAACGATTCAACATTTGTTGTTCCGGTAAATAATTCTACCAACGTTTTTTCCTGAGCTTCTAAGTTAGCGAGGACAATTTTCATTCCTTCACCATCACGAGGTGCGTTATCGGCGTCGCCGGTGAGTAGATCCGTTCGGCTCTCACGTAATTTATAGATTTGCTTGGCAGCTACTTCAGCTTTTTTAGCAATTGAACCGGCAGTTAAATATTCTTCCGTAAAAACCGATTGTGAAAGCGGTGTCGATTCCACGCCCTTAGTAGCAGCCGCAGTTTTATTACTATTTATAGGTTCAGGTACATAATCGGCATTAATTGTGCAGATAAACCCATCTTCAGTGAGGTAAACAAAAGGAGAAGTAGTTTTTGATTTAAACTCCACTAAATAGGAAGCATCTTTATCAACGATGCCTTTGCTTACTACACTGATTTTATCTAAAGTATAATAAACTTGATCTTCTAAAACTACAGATTGTTCGTTTATTCCTAAGAATTTTTCGGCAAACTTGGCGTAAGTACCGGCTTTTTGAGTCGTTTTGCTGTAAGAAACATGTACTGTCAGAACCGTTTTGGGTAAAAAATAGGTCACACCATAATCAGTGCTTTTAGTTGCACTCATTTTAATAACTTTGGTTTGTGCATTTAATAAATTGAATACAAATAAAATAAAAAATAAAATGCCTATTCGTTTCATAATGTTATTATATAGATTTGTTACAAAAGTAATTAATTTTTTTGAAAGCACGGCCTAAATTTTCAATAATATCGCTTGCAATTAAACTTTCTTGCGAATTTTTGCTTGCAGCTATATCACCGGATAAACCATGCAGAAAAACACCTGTAAGCGCTGCATTCAAAGGAGAATATGATTGAGCCAGCAGGCTAAGTATAATTCCGGTCAGGACATCGCCACTGCCTGCAGTAGCCATTCCCGGATTGCCGGTTGGGTTGAAATAGCATTTATTATCGGGAGTACAAATAGCTGTGTTAGCTCCTTTTAATACAATATAAGATTTATACTGTACTGCCAATTGAGATGCTTTTTGCAAACGTTCGTATGCATTTTCCGAAATTCCGGCTAAACGGTCAAACTCTCCGACATGAGGTGTCAGAATGCTGTTAGCAGGAAGCGCATGTTGCAACTGTTCGCCTTGAGCAAGCAAATTAATCGCATCAGCGTCTATCACTAAAGGTTGATTAGCATTTTCAAATAATTGCAATAAAACTTCGGCAGTTTTTTCGTTGCAACCTATTCCCGGACCTATTCCAATCGCATTGTATTTTGAAAGAAGTCCTAAGTGAGTAATAGAATCAGACTCTTTATCTATTTCAACCATAGCTTCCGGGATTGCTGTTTGTAAAACAACTTCTCCGCAAGCTGGAATATGTACTGTTAGTAATCCGCAACCACTTCTCAAGCAGGATTTTGCAGCTAAAACGGCTGCACCTATTTTGCCACGGCTTCCAGCAATCAGCAGTGCATGTCCAAAGCTTCCTTTATGTGCAAACCGGTCTCTCTTTGGAACAAGCGAAGCAATATCTTTTTCTTCAATAGAAAAAAAGTCAATTTTTACTTCTTTATGAATTAATGGATGTAAATCCATCTTTGGTAATTTATCGAAAACCTGAACGATAGAAATTGGAATCATGATTTCATTTTTTTTCGCAAATTTACTTGTTATTTGTATAATCTTTAATTTAAACCGATTTTTAAACAAGAAAAGTACAAAATATTTGTTAAAACTTAATAGAATAATAAATGTTTTGCAAGGAAATCATATAATTTTTATACTTTTGCGTTTGATTGTAAATTTATATACATGGCCGATATTTGGGTAAGAGATAAAAAGTTCAGTTTATTTCTTTCGGAAAGTGAAATTCTTAAAGGAGTAAAAAAAGTAGCTGAAAATATCAAATTGGATTTTGAGGATAAAGACCCTGTGTTTATTTGCGTTTTGAACGGCGCATTTATGTTTGCTTCCGATTTAATTAAATTGCTGGATTTTCCTTGCGAATTATGCTTCATACGCCTTAAATCATACGAAGGTACAAAAACGGAAGGCAATGTTAAAGAAATTTACGGTTTAGTTGAAGATATTAAAAACCGACATGTTGTAATTTTGGAAGATATTATTGACACAGGACATACAATGTACAACTTAATAGAAAATTTAACTAAGAAAGAACCGGCTTCTATACGAATAGCGACGTTGCTTTTTAAACCGGAAGCACTTCAATTGGATATTAACCCGGATTATGTTGCAATTGAAATCCCGAACAATTTTATTGTGGGATATGGCTTGGATTATAAGGGACATGGAAGAAATTTACGAGATATATATAAAATTTGCGATTGATGCACTTTTTGAAGATAAATCACATTCTTAATTAAATATAAGAGAAAAATGTTGAACGTAATTATTTTTGGGGCGCCCGGTTCCGGAAAAGGAACGCAAAGTGAATTAATAATAGCTAAATATGGATTGTACCATATTTCTACAGGTGATATTTTACGGCAGGAGATTAAGAAACAAACCGAATTGGGAACAATTGCCGAAGAATACATCAAAACAGGACAATTAGTCCCGGATGAGTTAATTATTGAAATATTATCAGATGTTTTAGATGCTAACCCTGAAGCCAAAGGATATATTTTTGATGGCTTTCCTCGAACAATAGCGCAAGGCAAAGCATTAGACCAATTGTTGAGGGAAAAGAATACCAGCATAGTAGCGGTCTTGAATTTGGTTGTAGATGAAAAAGAACTCCTCAGCCGGTTGGTAAAAAGAGGAGAGGAATCGGGACGGACGGACGATACCCCTGACGTAATTCAAAATCGTTTGCAAGTCTATCGTAACCAGACGGAACCGTTAAAAGAGTACTACAAGAAAAAAGGAAAACTTTTCCAGATAAAAGGAAATAATGCAGTAGAAGACGTTTTTGAACAAATAGTCGAAGTATTGGACAGGATTACTTTCCAATTATAATAAAAATGAGCGAATCCAATTTTGTAGATTATGTAAAAATCTATACACGTTCGGGAAAAGGAGGAAGAGGCTCGGTACATTTCCGTCGCGAGAAATACATTCCTTGGGGTGGTCCCGACGGAGGCGACGGAGGCGATGGAGGTAACATTATTTTACGTGGAAACAGGAATCACTGGACTTTGCTTCATTTAAAATATGAACGTCATATACTTGCTGGACATGGAGAAAACGGCGGTGGCAGATTATGCAAAGGTAAAGACGGCGAAGATAAAATCATTGAAGTTCCGGTGGGTACAGTCATTTTTGACGGCGAAACAGGAGAATTTATTACCGATATCCATGAAGACGGGCAAGAAGTGGTTTTATTGAAAGGCGGACGAGGTGGAAAAGGGAATAATTTTTTCAAGTCAGCAACTAATCAAGCGCCTAAATACGCTCAACCCGGCGAGCCTTATCAAGAAAGAAAAATCATTCTACAATTAAAATTATTAGCTGATGTTGGATTAGTTGGATTTCCCAATGTCGGCAAATCAACTTTACTTTCAGTTGTTTCGGCGGCTAAACCCAAAATTGCCGATTATCCGTTTACCACCTTAGAACCCAGTCTCGGAATTGTTGATGTGCGCGGAACTCATTCGTTTATTATGGCTGATATTCCCGGAATCATAGAGGGAGCAAGCGAAGGGCGGGGATTAGGATTACGCTTTCTGCGCCATATCGAACGAAATTCTTTGCTGCTCTTTTTAGTTCCTGCCGATGCCGACTCCATTAAAAAGGAATACGAAATATTACTTGGAGAGTTAATGCGTTATAATCCAGATTTATTAGATAAGCAACGAATTCTGGCTATTTCCAAATCCGATATGCTTGACGAAGAATTGGAAAAAGCAATCGAAAACGAATTACCATCGGGAGTTCCTTATATTTTTATTTCTTCACTGACTAACAAGGGCATTGTTACTTTGAAAGATTTGTTATGGACAGAATTGAATAAACAAACCTTTCATGATACGGAAAACCTTATCCGGAAACCGATGAATATTAAAACCGATGACTTTGAAGACGATTTCGATTATTCACTCGAAGAAGATAGTCCGGAAGAAGATGATTGGGAATACGATGAAGCGGATGAATGATGATATCTCCGACAATGTATTTACCTTAGCATTAAAAAGTTTGCAGTATTATTGTTTATGTTGTAATTATTAGTGCTTTCCGCGTGCTCGCAGTAGCTGTATAATAAGTCTTATATCCTCCTGAAAGATTTTTCACCTGAGTGAATCCTCGTTGCGTTAATATTTGTAATGCCAAATACCCTCGCAACCCGATGGCACAATAGATGTAAACTGGTTTATTTTGAGGAATTTCATCCAAGCGTTCACGCAGTTCATCCAGCGGGATATTCATCGAACCCGGAATAACCTGTCCGCCTGCGGTTTCTTCTTGGGTACGCACATCTAAAATAGTTACTTCATTAGGGTTTGCCGTCTGCATTTCCCGCCATTGAATTACGGGCATTCGTCCGCTTACAATATTACTCGCCACATATCCTGCAATAGCAATAGGGTCTTTTGCCGAAGAAAACGGCGGCGCATAACAATGTTCTATTTTCGTTAAATCCAATACGTTTCTTCCCGATTTGATTAACAAGGCGATTTGGTCGATGCGTTTGTCCACTCCGTCGTATCCAACACCTTGCGCTCCGTATATTTTCCCTGTTTGGGGGTCGAAAGTCAGTTTAATGCTCATTTGCGTGCTTCCCGGATAATAGCTTGCATGAGAGCCTGAATGTGTATGCGAACTCTGATAAGAAATATTTAACTGTTTCAATTTTTTCGCCGCCAAACCTGTTGTAGCTACCGTTAAATCAAACACTTTAGCAATAGCCGTTCCGATAGCACCTTCGTATTTTTCCGTATTTCCCTTTACCATATTGTCGGCAACCAGACGCCCTTGACGATTGGCAGAATTGGCTAAATAATTCAACCAAGGCTTACCTGTTATCGGATGAGGAAATTCAATGGCATCACCAACGGCATATACATCTTTTGCAGAAGTTTCAAGATATTCATTCACCCAAATTCCGCCGGTTTCTCCAATTTTCAATCCTGCGGTTTTAGCTAACGAAGTTTCGGGGCGAACGCCGATAGACAACAATACCATATCAGCAAGAATAGTTTCTCCGCTTTTCAGACAGACATTGATTTTCCCGTCTTTTTGTTCAAAACGTTCCACTGTTTGTTCTAAATAAAGGTTTACGCCTTTTTGCAACAAATGTTGATGGACGCGTGCAGCTATTGAAAAATCGACAGGCGCCATCACTTGATTGGTCATCTCCACAATGGAAACCTCCGCTCCTGCATAATGAAGATTTTCAGCCATTTCCAGACCAATGAATCCTGCGCCAGCTATTACTGCTTTTTGAACAGCATGTGTATTCAGATAATTTTTGATACGGTCGGTATCCGCTACATCGCGTAAAGTAAATATGCCATCCGAGTCAATGCCTTCCAATGGCGGTTTTACCGGTGAAGCGCCTGGAGAAAGCAATAATTTGTCATACACTTCAGTATATTCGCTGCTGTCCGCACGCCTAACCGTTATCGTTTTTGCAGTGGTATTGATGCCGACGACCGTATTTTCAACACGCACATCTACATTAAATCGTTTTCCAAACGAAGCGGGCGTTTGCAGAAAGAGGCTCTCCCTGTCTTCAATGATTCCTCCGATATAATAGGGCAATCCGCAATTGGCGTATGAAATATATTTGCCTTTTTCAAGAATGATAATTTCCGCAAATTCGTCGATTCTACGGATTCTGGCTGCTGCAGTGGCTCCTCCCGCCACTCCTCCAATGATTATGTGTTTCATTATTTTGTAAAATTAACATTTTGTCCTTTTTGAGCTGTGCTGCCGGTAGCTCTTGTTATCATCATATTAAATAATTAGTTTCTATCACGTACTTTCTCCCAAGCAAGCGTACCAAATAAACTACTATTTCTCATTGTATGGTACATTTCTTTAAATCTTGACATCGGTATAGTAAAACTGAGAA
>JGI24699J35502_11133781_pt1 | contig 15507 bp, 14 predicted proteins | sample TergutMp193P4_FD_35502 | JGI IMG/M metagenome (IMG submission 35502) | reverse complement strand
CTGGTACCCGAGTCGTGAAAAGGTAAAGAGGGGTGAACCGTATGTCGCCGACAGCCGAAAGTTCTCAGCCAACTTGGCGAGGTTCCTTTCTGCCAACAGTTCATTGAAGGTGCCGTCGTTCGCGTTCTCACATTTCTCGTTGGTCCACACTCATGCGGCGTCTTGCACTGCTGCGGCAGAAGGCGCGTTTCCCGTGGTGGTCTTCGCCAGCGGACTCGGCGGATTTCGGCAGTCCAACATGGTTCAGGTCGAAGAACTTGTCTCTCACGGTTTCGTGGTCGTCGGCCTCGATCAGCCGTACGTATCGGTGTCGGTGAATCTGGTTGGCGGTACGATTCCTGGGCTGTCCAAGGCGGCTGTTCAACCATTCATCGATCAGAGTTTGGAACCCAAATCCCAACCCCCGGTTCTGAACGGCGTACCTCTGCCAGAAGGCATCATCGGATATCTGGCGGACGACATCACCTTTGTCATCGATCGTCTGGAAACCCTCAACCACAAAGATCCCCTCCTTCAAGGTCACCTGGACATGTCCCGTATGGGTGCTTTTGGCGTCTCACTAGGTGCGATGGTGGTGGGGGAGTCGTGTCTCAAGGATTCACGTCTGCAAGCTTGCCTCATGATGGACGCGGCGATGCCTGCCCCTGTCGCCTCCAAGGGCTTGAGCAAACCCGTCAGGTGGATCACCCGCCCCGTCGCAGATATACGTTTGGAGCGGCAACGTTCCGGCGGTTGGAGCGAACATGACATCGAACTGCAGATTTCCACGATGGAGGCGGCCTGTGACAACTCGACTGCTTCCAAAAACATCGCATACATACCTGGCATGTTCCATATCGACTTCACCGACGCGCCTTACTACATCCGGTTCGGCCCTCAGCCGGGACTCACAGGCTCAGCAGGTCATAGAGGCAGCCGACAGTTGACCACTCAGTGTTTAGATTTCTTCCAGCAGCATCTGCGATAGGCGAGCGCCCCGAGTACTGATAGGAGCACATCATTCTTTGTACGAAATGACATAATGTACATTATCGGACTAAGTTCCATAGGCGTTTGGACTTGCCATTGCCAGCCTTCTCACATCAGTCACTGTAATGGTTCTGGTTTTTCGATGCCACTGAATGGGTCATGTTCACAAGCCGTGATCAGTTCAACTGAACTGTGGTCGTGAACTCCGGAATTTCGTCACCGGTGCCTGACTCTACGGCGGCGTCACGGGTATAGCTCAGGGTGCAATCCGTCGGGTTGGGGTCGCCACTCACCAGGAAGGCGATCCAATAATCTCCACTCTCACCAGCGGATATGCCAGAGTCAGGGAAGGGCGGGAATCCTGCGGTTGTCATCTCGTCGGCGAAGGGGCTGGTTTGCGGGACCGATCTTTGGTCATTGCAAATCAGGCGGAATCTCCCAGCGACGATGGACGAATAGTACTCGCCACCGGTTTGCGCCTGGACCTCGACAAGGGAGACCACTCCCCCATTGAGTCCGGCGGAGAACTTGTCCCTCAATGCGGGTGAGATGCCGAATGAGGGCATGAAACCAGCGATGGTGACCGTGTCAGCGAGTTGCGGGTCGGTGAAACTGAGGTCGAGGGCGATCACATCATTGGCTGCGGCTGTGGGGACATCACCTGCTGGGGTTTCCAGCACAGGTGTGTCAGACGATCCAGTTGTACCGGTCTTGCTCGAGCAGGCTCCAAGAGAGCAGACAACAAGCAGTGGCAACAGAGCCAGGCTCAAGAAACGTTTCATGGCACAACTATAGCGACTGCAGTGTGTTTCACTAAACCACCGGTCATAGGAAAGTCCTCATCAAGATCTCTCGGTGATATGCTGTCAAACAATAAATCCTGTGAGAATGGAGACAAGGATGAGGGCCCGGAGCACAGCGGTCATGGTGCTTCCCGCGCTGATCATGTGGATTCTGTTGTTCACCGCCCCACCTCAGGACATGTCGTCACCGCACGTTCCGCGCATCATCACGTACGACAGTGACGCCCTGTCATGGCCAGGTGTCACTCTCAGGACAGAGACTGGGACAGCCACATCCGGTGAATGTTCCTTCCACGATTCCTCAAGCGGGGAGCCCTCCCCCGGTTCAACTGACACCGTCACTGTCATCGACACCGTGGCTTTGGAACCCTCCACCTGCACCCGTACTGTCGCCACAGCCGCGTACCCGGCGGATGCCATCCCAGATTCCATGCGGGAACTCATTGATCCCCAGGTCGCCCAAATGATCGCCGAGCGTACACTGTTCCCCATCGCCCGCACGATCGTGCCCGCCCTGACCACCACATGGAGCGGTTCGGTGGCAGTCACCGTGAGGGATCCGCTGAATCTGACCATCACCCAGACGGTGGCCGGATTGACCTGGACAAGCACCGACGGCTCAGTGACGTCGTGGGAGCCGTACTTTTCGGACTCCTGGGCCACATGGAGCGGATGGTCGCGTACCCAGGGTCGCTACGATGTGAGCGGGAGCACGGATCAGTACGCCTATGTGGACACGAGTGGGTACTACAAGAATGATCTTTTCTGCCCCGGGCTGAGAAACACGACGTACTCCAACCATTGGATCACCTATTTCCAGGGGAACGCCGACGGAGGATGGACGTGGGAGCGTTCTGTGAGCTACTCGGGAGGATGCAGTTGGATGCTGCACGACACAGTGACCCTGATCAGCCCCTGACCGCAGTGGCCCCGGACGTGAGACAATAGTGACGGCCATCGACGAAAGGTGACACATGGCAAGCGCAGTCAAGAAAGTTGGAATACTGACCGCGGGAGGCGACGCCCCCGGGTTGAACGCAGTCATCCGGGGTTTCGGAAAGACCGCCATCAACCATTACGGCATGGAACTGATCGGTTTCAGGGACGGGATAAAAGGCCTTGTGGAGAACAGGTACGAAGACCTCAACAGCGCGGCTTTGTCTGGGATCCTCACCGTGGGAGGCACGATACTGGGCACCAGCCGCGACAAGATCCACAAGTACGCGGTTGACGGCGAAGTGCGCAACATGGTGCCTGTGGCCAAGGAGAATCTGGAAAAACTCGGCATCGAGGCCCTCGTCCTTCTGGGCGGCGGAGGTACGGCGAAGAACGCGAAACAACTCATGGATGCGGGCGTCAACGTCATCTCCCTGCCAAAGACGATCGACAATGACATTGCCTGTACGGACACCAGTTTCGGATTCGCCACAGCTCTGGAGATCGCCACCGAGGCCGTCGACCGGCTGCACAGCACCGCGCACAGCCACCACCGGATCATCCTCACCGAGATCATGGGCCACCGCGCGGGCTGGCTGAGCCTGGGTGCTGGGATCGCCGGCGGGGCTGACATCATCTTGATCCCCGAGATCCCGTACACCGTCGACTCGATCACCGCCACCATCAAGGCCCGTATCGCCCGGGGCAGCACCTTCTCCGTCGTGGCAGTGGCCGAGGGAGCCCGGGACACCAAGGACATGGCCGATTACGAGGCGGCAAAACTCCTTGTCAGTGCCGCCAAAACTCCGGAGGCGCAGCGCGCGGCCAAGACCCATTTGGCCAACGTCGAAGACGCCCAGCGCGAGCACACATTCAAATTGGCCCGCGAGTTGGAGGCGGCGACAGGACTGGAATCACGGGTCACCATCCTCGGATACGTCCAGCGCGGAGGAACCCCCTGCGCCGAGGACCGCCTCCTCGCCACACGCTTGGGAGCCACTGCCGCCGACCTTGTCAGTCAGGGTGAATTCGGCGTTCTCGTCGCCGCCCGCGGCCAGGGCACAGAGCCTGTCCCCCTCCAAGAAGTCGCCGGTAAAATCAAGCTCGTCCCCCTCGACCACGACTGGATCTCCACCGCCCGCAAGATCGGTACCGGCCTGGGTGATTGATGACGGAGATCCTGCTTACGGCAGGATGACAACTTTGGGCACTAGAAGTTGATCATGTGCCCGCCGATTCCTTCGCAGGCTTCCTTGATTGCTTCGGACAAGGTCGGATGGGCGTGGATGTTGCGTGCCACCTCGTCGGCGGTCAGGTCCCACATCTGGGCGAGCGTCAGTTCGGGCAGCAATTCGGTCACATCCGGTCCGACCATGTGGGCGCCCAGGATTTCCCGGTGCCGTGCGTCGGCGACGATCTTGACGAACCCTGATCCGTGTCCCAGTCCCCATGCCTTCCCGTTGGCGGAGAAGGGGAACTTGGAGGTGGTCACGTCGTAGCCCATCTGTTTGGCCTGGGCTTCGGTGTACCCGAATGAGGCCACCTGCGGTTGGCTATAGGTGGCCCTGGGCACCATCGCGTAGTCGATGGGGAACGTCGTCACCCCCGCGATGGTCTCAGCGGCGACCACGCCTTGGGCCTCGGCGGTGTGGGCCAACATCAATTTCGCCGTCACGTCGCCGATGGCGTACAAACCGGGCACCGACGTACGCATGTAGTCGTCGATTGCGATGGCTCCCTTGTCAGTGAGCGCCACGCCGGTGTTCTCCAGTCCGTACCCCTGTGTACGCGGCTGGAACCCGACAGACATGAGGACCTGGTCGGCTTCGAGGACGGTCTCCGGTCCCCCGGCCGTGGGTGCGACAGTGACCCTGGCGCGTGTGTCGTCCTGGGTGATCCCTGTGACGGCGTGCGACGTGAGCAGGGTGACGCCCAAACTCTTGTACGACTTGGCCACCTCGGAGGAGACCTCCGGGTCCTCCAGGGGCAGAACACGGTCGAGGAACTCCACTATCGTCACACTGACACCATAACTGGCAAGGATGTACGCGAATTCGACGCCGATCGCACCTGCTCCGCAGATCACGATCGACTTTGGCACCTCGCGCGCCATGATCTGTTCGGCATAGGTGGAGACCCGGGGGCCCTGGGCCACGTTGGGCAACATCTTGGGGGTCGCTCCTGTGGCGATGACACAGTTGTCGAACGTCAACGTTTCGATCACGCCAGTGTCAAAACTCACACTGAGACTTGTCGGGTTTTTGAACGTCGCCCAGCCGGAGTACTCGGTGATCTTGTTCTTCTTCATCAAGAAATGGATGCCCTTGACCATACGGTCGGAAACAGCACGGGAGCGGGTGAAGGCGGCGCCATAATCGCAGCGCGCCTCCCCCTGGATCCCGAACAGATCCTTCTCATGGGTGAGCGTGTGAGCAACCTCGGCGTTCTTCAACAAAGACTTGGTCGGGATGCACCCCACATTCAGGCACACACCTCCCCACCACTGTTTTTCGACGATGGCTGTCCTCATGCCGAGTTGGGCGCTGCGAATAGCGGCGACATAGCCTCCGGGGCCGGCTCCAAGGACCACTGTGTCGAAATGTGTCATAGGAGCAACTCTATCCTGAGCCGGGCCAAGGAGAGCAACTTTCTTAGTGTTTTCTTGGCTGGAACATGAGTCTTTCCCTTAGTTTTATCTCATACATGAGATAAAATGACCCGTATGTCAACATCAGCGAAAACGATCGGCCACCTCATCAAGGAAACACGTCTTTCCAGAGGAATGACCCAGTCCGACCTTGCCCGGGTGCTCGGCACGAGCCAATCCGCGATCGGACGCATTGAGGCTGGCAACCAGAACCTGTCTTTGGAGACTCTGAGCCGCATCTCCGAAGTCCTCGGCAAACAACTGATCACCCCCGGCAGCGGCGCCCTCACATTCTCCATCGAAGGTGGTCGCCGCCTGCACGGCTCAATCGAGACCAGATCGAGCAAGAACGCCGCCGTCTCCACTTTGTGCGCCTCCCTTCTCAACCGAGGCACCTCGACTCTGAGGGGAATCGCCAGGATCGAAGAGGTCAACCGGCTCATCGAAGTGCTGGTCAGCATCGGGGTCGACTGCCAGTGGAGCGATGACCAGATGAACCTGACCATTCGCCCTCCTGAAACCCTCGATCTGGCGTCGATGAACCTGGAGGCGGCTCGTCGTACCCGTTCCATTCTGCTTTTCCTCGGACCCCTGATGCACCGGTTCCCCACCTTCGCACTGCCGTACGCCGGGGGCTGCAACCTGGGCACCCGTACTGTGGAGCCGCATTTGCAGGCTTTGCGCCATCTTGGCTTGTCGGTGGAGGCGACCGAGGGGTATTACCATTGCAACGTGGTACCCCCGGACAAGGATTTCCGCCAGTTCACCTTGACCGAGCGTGGGGACACTGTCACTGAAAACGCCATCATGGCTGCCGCGCGTACTCCCGGGGTGACGATCATCCGCAATGCCAGTTCCAACTACATGGTGCAAGACCTGTGCGACTTCATCACCGCTCTCGGGGTGCAGATCGAAGGAATCGGGACCACGACATTGACAATTCACGGTGTCGACGATGTGAACGTGGACATGTCCTATGACATCTCCGAGGACCCCATCGAATCGATGAGCCTTCTCACAGCGGCGGTGGCCACCGACTCCGAACTGACCATCACCCGCGTGCCCATCGAATTCATGGAGATCGAGTTGGCTGTCCTCGAGTCGATGAAACTGAATTATTCCATGACCGACGAGTACAAATCCCGCAACGGGCGAACAAGGTTGGTCGATTTGACCGTCAAGCCCTCCAAGCTTGTGGCCCCTGTCGACAAGATCCACCCCATGCCCTTCCCCGGGCTCAACATCGACAACCTCCCCTTCTTCGCCGTGATCGCTGCGATGGCGCAGGGGACGACGACGATCTTCGACTGGGTGTACGACCATCGCATGATCCACCTGATGGGGCTGACCAAGCTGGGCGCAAACATCCAACTTCTCGACTCCCACCGCATCATGGTCACCGGACCCACCAGATGGAGAGGAGGCGGAGAGATCGAATGTCCCCCGGCATTACGACCTGCGATGTGCTTGTTCCTTGCTGCCCTCGGGGCGCGCGGTGAGACCGTCTTGACGGACACCTACGTCATCACACGAGGGTACGAAGACCTCCCCAGCCGTCTCAACGCCCTGGGGGCGAACATCCACACGTACCTCCAGTGACAAGTCAGGAAGATATCCACTGACACTGCGCCAGACGGGTTGCTCCGGGTTGGTCTGTGGGGCTCGATGACACCTATCGTACGCGGGTGACGTCGAAATGATAGGTCGGATTGACGATTTGGTCTTGGGCTGACACGAGGGCCAATTCCCGGCGGCCCGCCTCGGCGGTGGCGGCAAGAATGGAATAGACAATGTCAGCGGTGTCCTTCAGGGCCAGGTCCAGACGTCCGGTCTCCAGCAGGCGGGCGAAGAAGGCGGCGGAGGTCACATCCCCGGAACCGGTGAAAACCTGGTCGATGAGAGGGGTGGACACCAGCCACGCTTCGCCAGAGGTGGCGGCGACCATGGAGACCGTGTCGGGATCGGTGTCATCAGCGACGGCCGAGGTCACAAGGACGGCACGGGGGCCCTGGGCGATGAGGATGTCCACCGCTGCGAGCAGATCAGACAAGGTGTGAGTCTCGCATCCCGTGAGGAAGTCCAACTCGTACTGGTTGGGGGTGACGATGTCTGCGCGGGGAACGACCTTGTCACGCAGGAATTCCGGGATGCCGGGCGCGACGTACATCCCTCGGCCGACGTCCCCCATCACAGGATCGCAGCAGTACGCCGCTTTCGGATTGCGTTTCTTGGTCAGGGCGACGGCTGAAAGGATCGTGTCACCCATGTCCTGCGAACCCTGGAAGCCCGACAAAACCCCGTCGACATCGGCTAACGCTCCCCTCTCGTCGATACCGGTCACCACATCCATGACATCGGTTGCTGAAAGGACCGGGCCCTTCCACGAGCCGTAACTGGTCGTGTTGGAATAGTGGACGGTGAAAACAGGATAAGTTTCAACCCCCATACGCATCAGTGTGAAGGCCGCGGCTGAGTTGCCCACATGGCCGTACGCGACGGAGGATTGAATCGACATGATTGTGGTCATGGGAACCATTCTCCCCCATTGTGTTCATCCATTGTTCATCGGCCACGGTGTGGCGCGCATTGACCATCCACCATAAATGTTGCAGAATGAACCCCGTGACCAACGTCGTGTCGATAGGCGAATCCCATTGTGCTCACTGTGTAAGTGAGCAATGATGGACGCCAGCAATTATCCGTACTGTTCCTCCGGTTTTGCGGCCATGGCTCATCGGGGAGGTGGGCTTTGGGAACCCAACGTGGGCAAGGAAAACACCTTCTATGCGTTCTCACAGGCACAGTCACTGGGGTACCGCTATCTTGAAACCGATGTGCAGGCCACCAAAGACGCTCAATTGGTGTGCATGCACGACCCGAATCTGGAACGTGTCGCGAACACGCCCGGTGCGGTGAGGGACTACACGGCCGCGGAACTGGCCGACGTCAGGGTGGACGGCACAGAGCCCATCCCCTTCTTCGCCGACGTCGTCGACTCTCTTCACGGGGTCAAGTTCAATGTGGACATCAAAACCGATGACGCCGTTGTTCCGCTTGTGAAAACGATTGAGGATCACAACCTGTGGGACAGGATCCTCGTGGACTCTTTCTCTCAGATCAGGCTGTCACAGTTCCGTACGCTCACCCGCGGACGAGTTCCGACAGCGGTCGCACCAGTCGGCGTCGCCTGGACCGCTTTCGTGCCTGTGTTCAGTGAGATCGTGTCCTCCCCCGGTGTGGCCATGCAGGTGCCCATCACCCAGAAAGTCGGTCCCGTCACTCTCGACGTGATCACACAACAGACCATCAACCGGGTCCACCGCCTCGGCAAGGTCGTCCACGCCTGGACGATCAACGAACCCGGCGACATGGAACAACTCATCGACTGGGGAGTCGATGGGATCATCACAGACCGTCCAGACCTTCTGAAACAGATCCTGGTACGGCGCGATCTATGGGAGTCGGAATGAGCACGATACAACCTGAACCATTGGCTCTTGCCAAGAACACGAAGAGTAGAGGGGCGAAGATCCTCTCCTGGGCTTTGTGGGATTGGGGCACCCAGCCCTTCTACACCGTCATCACCACATTCGTTTTCGCGGTGTACATCACAACAGGCCAGTACTTCAGCTCAGACCCCAACAATTCCAACGGGCCGACCCAAGCATTGTCCGTCTCGACGACCATCTGTGGGATCATCATCGCGCTCATCGCGCCGGTTTTGGGCCAGGCTGCTGACCGGTCGGGGCATCTAGTACGGAACATGCGCTGGCTGACGTGGGCGCTGGGCGCTATCTCGATGGCACTGTGGTTCGTCGCCCCGCACCCCTCGTACCTCATTCTGGGCCTGGTCCTGCTCGCACTCGGGTCGATCATCGGAGAGATCTCCAGTTCCTTCTACAACGCGACCATCGACCAGGTGGCCACCGAGAAGAACGTCGGCAAGGTCTCCGGTTTCGGGTGGGGCATGGGATACATCGGCGGGATCCTGGTGTTGCTGGTCATCTTGTTCCTGTTCATCCAGCCAAAGGTCGCTCTGTTCGGCATCACCGACACCCCCACCAAGATCCGTGCCTCCATGATCGTGTGCGGGCTGTGGACGTTCCTGTGGACAATCCCCACCTTCCTCACTTTGAAAGACCAGCCCAAGGTCGTCGACGCCACCCAGAAACTGGGGATCTGGGGCTCGTACATGGCATTGTTCCGCTCCATCGCCCACATTTGGAAGACGGACCGGCAGGTGGCGTACTTCCTGTTGGCCTCTGCCTTGTTCCGCGACGGTCTGGCCGCGGTCTTCGCTTTCGGCGCGGTCGTCGCAGCTCAGTCTTTCGGCTTCTCCACCACTGAGATCATCCTGTTCGGCGCCGCGGCCAACCTCATCGCGGGCGTGGTGACGATCTTGTTCGGGCTGCTCGACGACAAGATCGGTCCCAAGAAGGTCATCCTCATCTGTTTGGCCATCCTGGCCGTGGGTGCCGCCACTGTGTTCTTCCTGCACCAACCTGTGTACTCGGAAACCTGCAACGCCGACGCGGTGACAGGGCTGTGCACCAATCCCAACTTCAACGAAGCCCTGTCCAGTCAGGGCAAGACCATCTTCTGGATCTTCGGTCTCATCCTGTCCTGTCTGTGCGGACCTGCCCAGGCGGCTTCCCGCAGCTTCCTGGCCAGGATCATCCCCGAGGGCCATTCAGGCGAGATCTTCGGGTTGTACACCACCACAGGGCGTGTGATCTCCTTCCTCACCCCCGCCCTGTTCGGCATGATGGTGACGATCGGGGCGACGGTCACCGGTTCCGGATCCACCCAGCATTGGGGATTGCTTGCCATCTCCATCGTTCTGGCAGCCGGGTTCTGCGTCCTGCTGCCCGTGAAACCCTCCTCAGGGCTCACCTCTCAGGTGAGCTAGGACAGTGCGCCGGCAAGGGCACCGAGGATGTTGAGCGCCACAACGATGATGACGCATATCAGGGCGCCTCTTCCGGCTTATCTGGCCCTCAGCGGATACTCGTCCTTCCACACAAGATAGAGGACAAGGCCGACGATCGGGATCAGGAAACCGAGAAAAGCATATCCCCCGCTCGGTGCATCACTATTGATGTACGACCGATAAGGCTGAGGTACGGAGTACGCGGAGGGCGTCGTATGGATCGATGAGTAACCGGTCGAAGGAACCGGCACGGCGGGAATGAGAGCATGACGATTGCCGACCCCACAGGACGGGCAGATCTTCGAGGCGTATCCCGGGAAAGGAAGGTCCGTTCCGGACACAGGCATTCCGGTGGAGGGGTTCTGTCCTGTGATGGTGCCGACGACCCCTGCGAGCCTGTTGGACGATGAGGGGCTGAGCAGTTGATGACAGTTGCCGCAGATTTTTCCTGCCCCTGTGGAATCCACCCATTTCTCACATTCCTCAGGTCCGGAAGGGGATTGAAAATCAGGGAGCGACAGGGGTTCGAATCTGGGCTCGAGGTCATAGGTGTTGGTTCGTGTCTCGTCTTCAGTCATGAATACGGTTATATCGTATTGTCATATTTATCGGGTATGGGGAGAACTGCCCGTGCAATCTGGTATGGGAATATTTGGGGGCTGGTCAGCGTTGTCATAGATGTCCGCCCAACAGACATCTTGGAGAAACCAGTGCACATCGTACCCCCCTCACCTGACATCGCAGACCGGATGGAAGTCACCTACACATGCGCCTCCGCACACGAGTTCACCCGCGTCTTCGCAGCCGATATCACAGCTCCGGCCACGTGGGAGTGTCCACGTTGCGGGAAGATGGGGTCATGTGAGGATGGGCCAATGCCCAATGATTCCTCATCGGTCCAGCGCAGCCACTGGGACATGCTCGCCGAACGGCGTACCATGGACGAACTGGCCGAGATGCTGGCCGAACGTGTCAAACAGCTACGTTCCCTGCGGTGAACCGCCGAACAGATGTCGGATGGCCGACGCCACCTGGCCCGCCCGATATCTCACGCCCCACGCGGTCGTTTTGACCAGTGCCTCGATCACGATCGAACCGCTCATCTTGGACTGGCCGCGTTCACGTTCGACGAATGTGATCGGCACCTCGGCCACCGTCATCCCGGATGAGACGACCTGCCAGGTCAAATCCACCTGGAAGTTGTACCCCACAGACGAGATCTTACCGATGATCCTTCGCAGGGTGTCGGCCTTGAATGCGTTGTAACCGCCTGTGATGTCTTTGATGGGCAGCCCGATCATCAACCGGGTCCACAAGCTGCCCGCCCTGCTCAGCAACTCTCTCGACTTCGGCCAGTTCACCACCTTGCCCCCCGCGACATAGCGTGAGCCTTTGACCATGTCGGCGTGGTCGAGCCCCGCCAACAGTTCGGGAAGTTGTTCTGGCTGGTGGGAGCCATCGGCGTCCATCTCCACCAGTTCGTCGTACCCATGGTCCAAACCCCATCTGAACCCCGCCAGATAGGCCGCGCCCAGCCCGTTCTTCGCCGTACGATGCATGACATGGATGTGGGGATCCTTGTCGGCCATCTGATTGGCGATCACACCCGTGCCGTCGGGGGAATTGTCGTCGGCGATCAGGATGTCCGCGGATCCGACCGCAGACCGCAGCCGCTCGCAGATGATCTCGATGTTGTCTTTCTCGTTGTAGGTGGGGATGACGACGAGTACTTTAGCCATGGTTTCTCCGTTGTTGAGGTCTTCCTATTATCTCACGCCTGACCAACAGGCCCCCCGCGCACAGCCACGGCAGGGCAACGCTGGCGAGGTCGAACACGCTTCTGTATCTCACCGCCGGGGTGAGGGCGGTGCGCACCGGGACAGTGAACACTTGCGCGTCAGAGGTACGAAGGCGGGCCTCGTACACGATTGTCCCGTGGGAGTCGATCAGTCCGGCGAGAGAGTTCGTGGTGGCAACGAGGATTTCCCTTCGGGATTCCATCGCCCGGATTCTGGTGATGGCGTCCTGCTGGGCCATCTGATCGGTGCCTGTGAACATGGCGTTCGAGGTTTGAACCGTCACCACCTGCGCTCCCCCGGTGGTCTGGTCACCGAGGAGCATGTCGTCGACAGTGGAGTCGTACGCCACCTCGAAACAGATCAGGACGCCCACCCGCAACGGTGCTCCCCCAGCCTCCACGTCGAGTACCCCGGGGCTTGTGCCGGGCACTGACTGTTCGCCGACATAGGTCAGTTCGGGCACCAGTTTCACCATGACGGAACGGAAAGGCACCCACTCCCCAAAAGGAACAAGATTACGTTTCGCGTACGTGGCGGTCACGCCGTGATTGGTCCACCACAAACCCACTGTCTGGCGCTCGTCCTCACCCGGTCCCAACGTGATCGCTCCCACAAAAATAGGCGCCTTCACAACGTCGATCGCCTCGTGGATGATGGCCTGGGTACGGGTGTTGGTCAGTGGGTCGGTGGCGGTGGAGTTCTCCGGCCACACCACGAAATCCGGTTGCCCGACCTGGCCGGTACGCACCTTGGCGGCCAGGATGATCGTCTCCGCGAGGTGGTTGTTCTCCACGGTGTAGATCGGGCCGAGTGCCGTGATGCCCTCTCCTGGCACGTTGCCCTGCACCACCGCCACGCTGACACTGCGGGCGTCAGGCGCCGGGTCGTACGCCCGGGCCACCAGACCGCCGACTCCGCCAAGCAGGAGGACCGCCAGTGTGACCACGGCAGGGACGAGAACTGTACGCGGGGGGAACCGGCTGGTCCAAACAGGCCGGCCGTCCGTACGCCAGATCCAAATTCTGCGCGCGACCCATGCGAAAAGGAATCCTGTGGCGAGGATGACAAAGGAGACCCCTGTGACCGAAATCAATGGGAAAAGGCCATTGATGGGAGCGTCCGAGGCTGTGAAGGCGAGCCTGCCCCAGCCGAAACCACCGAAGGGCCACCTCGACGAGATCCATTCCGCGCCCATCCAGGCCCCCACGCCGGCCAATCCCCACACGGGGGTTTTCCTTGTCAGCGAGATGACCAGCCCGACCAGGGCGTACCACACGGCGAGCCATATCGAGAAAACCACGACAACCATCGCGCCCAGCACGTCGACCCAATGAAAAGCCAACGCATTGAACCCGAACCCGAACAGGTACCCCCTCAAAAGCCCAACCCTCGGTGTGGAAGCCAGGTTCACGGCGACAAAAACCGCCACCGCGAGCGGCACGAGCCACCAGAGGTTGACCGGTTCGAATCCCAAACCGACACAGCATCCGGCGATCACACTGAGTCCAGTGAGGATCCAGCGGCGAATTCCTGGGGTCACTTTGTCGATGATACCTCACTCATGGAATCGTCACTCAGCTTGTAGAGCGCCGCTCCGGCGGAAAAGTTCCTCCAGGCGTGCGGCATGCGCGAAATCCTCCCCGACGAGGACAGCGGCACACAGGTGAGGACGGTCAGACCCATGTCATCGAACAGGGATTCCAGATCCTTGCAGGATCCGAAATGAACGTTGGGGCTGTCGTACCAGGCGTACGGCAGGTCCTTCGACACCGGCGCATGGCCTCCCAACAGACGTGCCCTGTTCCTCCAATAGCCGAAGTTCGGCATGGAGACGATCCCCAGCGGCGCGATCCTCATCATGTGGCGCAGCACGACGGCCGGATAGTGGACGGCCTGGAGTGTACGCGAGAGGATGACCACGTCGAAACTTCGATCGCGGAACAATCCTAGTTCCTTGTCGATGTCCATCCCGATGACCGGCACCCCGGCCCGTACCGCCGTCATCTGATTGGCAGGATCGACCTCGACACCCTGTATCCGGCAGTTCTTCGTCTTGGCGAGCTGTCTCAACAAGGTGCCCTGGCCACATCCGAGGTCGAGGACTCTGGAACCCTCTGGTATCCAGGAGGAGATGAGAGTGAAATCGGCGCGTGGGCTCATATCGTCTCCCAGGTATGGTCCAGAAAAGCTCGTATCATGTCGTGGTACTCGTCGATGTCGAGCAGGAAGGAATCATGCCCGAGTCCTGAGTCGATCTCACGGTAACTGACAGGGGTTTCGGCACGTTCGAGATGGGCGACGATCCGTCTGGATTGCGCCGGTGAGAACCGCCAGTCAGAGGAGAAGGAGCACACCAGCGACGGGACCGGGCGAGCCATGAGCGCGTCGAGGCAGTGCTTCTTGGCGAAGGGGTCGAAGTAGTCCATGACCCGCGACAGGTACAGGTAGCTCAAAGCGTCGAAGCGGTCGAGGAACACGTCGGCCTGGTGGCGCAGATAGCTCTCGACAGCGAAATCGACCCCGAAACCAGGATTGAGATCGGTTTTCTGGGGATCTCGCCCGAACTTGCGCCCCAACGCCGATTCGGACATGTACGTGATGTGGGCCATCATCCGGGCGATGGCCATCCCCGTGTCCGGAGAGGTGCCCTCCTCCACATAGTGCCCACCGGAAAATCCGGAATCCCGCATGATCGCCTCACGCGCCACAGCCGAGAAGGCGATATTTTGTGCTGTCAAACGGCTGGAAGCGGCGATGATGATCGCACTGGCCATGTCTTCGGGGTACGTGAGGAGCCACTGCAGCACCTGCATCCCTCCAAGAGAGCCGCCGATGCTCGCCGCGAGTTTCGTGATCCGCAGATACGCGGTCAACCTCCGATGGGTACGTACGAAATCGACCATGTCGAGGATGGGGAAATCCAGGCCATACGACGTGCCGGTGTCAGGATTGATCGAACTGGGACCGGTGGTCCCCTGACACCCGCCCAGCAGATTGGGACAGATCACAAAGAACCGATTCGTGTCGACAGGTTTGCCGGGGCCGATCATCGTGTCCCACCACCCGGGTTTCTTCTCCCCCTTGCGTACCCCCGCGGCATGCGCGTCCCCGGTCAGGGCATGGCAAATGAAAACCGCATTGGTTTTTGTCTCGTTGAGAGTTCCGTACGTCTCATAGCGTACGTTGACGTGGTTCAAACTCCCGCCCCTGGTGAAAATCAACGGGGAGTCTTCGGTGAACAGGACCGCATCCTCGGTAGTCGTGTTCAACGGATCCGCAGTCATGGAAACCATTCATGTCAAGAGCAAGCCTCGCGTCCTGCAAGACTAGCTCCCCCGACTGGACTCGAACCAGTAACCCTCTGATTAACAGTCAGATGCTCTGCCAATTGAGCTACAGGGGAATGTTGCCTTATGAGAGTAC
>JGI24699J35502_11133782_pt1 | contig 15541 bp, 15 predicted proteins | sample TergutMp193P4_FD_35502 | JGI IMG/M metagenome (IMG submission 35502) | reverse complement strand
AAATAAATACACATTTATAAATTTAAAATACTTATAATCAAATGAATAAATATAAATATTAAAACTTATCAGTAAATATTAATGACGTTTATTATATGCGTTTAACGTTCCCGTGAGTTACACTTTGAATAATTCGGGCGCTTGGCAGGAATTGCCTGATGGCGGACGGCATTGGCGTTTAAAAGTAAACATGCAAGGAGCATTATCCACCAATACTTATTACGACCGTTTTTGGCTGCCCACCGGCGCAAAGTTTTTTGTTTACAGCGAAGAAACAGGGCAAACTATAGGCGCTATTACTTCCGAATTTATTGAAGGCAGCAAAGAAAAACCCGTTGAATTTGCAACATCTCTGATATATGGCGAAAACGTAGTGTATGAATATTATCAACCTGCATCCGTAAGAGAATCTGCCGTCATATCCATATCTCGCATTGATTACGGATACAGACTAATAAATAATCCGTATCAGGAATCATTAAGAAATTTTGGAGACGCTCCTGCTTGCCATATCAATATAAATCATCCGGACGGAAAAATTTGGCAACAAAAAGAAAAACATGCCATAGCAAGAGTTTCCATATCTTCCCCTAACGGTTCCTGGTGGTGTTTCTGTGCTTTAATAAATAATACAAGAAACAATTTTACGCCTTATGTCTTAACGGCAAACCATTGTCTAAGCGGATTGGACGCTATGGGTAATACCAATGCAAGTCAATGGGTATTTTATTGGGAGTATGAACATCCTGGATGTAAAAATCTCAGTAGTGAACCGTCATTGGTTTCAACAGTAGGCGCTTCTGTAAGAGCCAATAATGAGGTAACCGATTTTGCTTTATTGCAACTGACGCAAGACCCGTGCAATAATTCGTTAGCGCTTCCGTACTATCTGGGTTTGGATCGTTCGACGTCCCCTCCGCAAACCGCTGTTGGAATTCATCATCCAAAGGGCGATGTTAAGAAAATCAGTTTCGTAAATCAAGTAGTCAGCTCAGGTCTGATTTCTTGGAATGATAACACTATTAGTCTACCAAATACTCATTAGATGGTTAATTTTAGCAAAGGTGGTACGGAAGGAGGTTCGTCGGGTTCTCCACTCATATCACAGTATCATTCGGTTATTGGACAATTACACGGAGGAATGGGAGGTTGTGCTCCAACAACCGGCGCTTATGGAAAATTTAACCTTTCATGGACCGGTAATAACGGAAACAGCGATGCAATCGACAGTCGCCGCACATTGAAAGATTGGCTTGATCCGGGCAATACCAATTCCCAATCTCTTTCCGGTATAATGTACAATACTAACAATATATTTTTTACAAGGAACATACAGCAGAGTTCTTGCGCTTGCACTCCCAATAATGAGGGATTGGGATTTAATCAATATGTGGATGGTCCATTATCTGTTTGTACCGGAAATTTTAGTATGTACTTTACATCCAACAAAACAAATTTAACATTCAGTTATACCGGTCCGGGTTCATATAATTTCAGTAATATTATGGGGAGTGGAGAATATTCTATTATAGGAACATTCGGAAACTATGTAGGCAATATGGTATTTTTTACATTCACAGAGGGCAGTTACACAAGAGGGCTATCATTTAATGTCGGATGCAATGGGGTAAGGAATAATACTTTGGAATTTTCTTCCGTAACTCCCAACCCTGTTTCCGATGCAATCAATATCAGTTTTGATAATGAGGCGATTACTCACATGCAATTATCCAAGACATTCGATATACGTTTGTATGACAGTTCCGGCATTCTTAGGAAACAAATCGCAAGCAAAGGAGAAAACATAAAACTCAATGTAAATGATTTGCCTGATGGATTATACTTTGTACACGTATATAGTGTTGAAAACAGTAATCCGGAAATTCATAAAATCATAGTAAAAAAATAAAAAACTTATGAAATATTTTTTAAAAAATGACATAAAAATAGAATATTCTTTCGTTATCAATATATGTATTTAAAAATCAGTCATATAGGATATTAAAGGTTATCAAAAAACAAATATTGTTCCGTCGTTGCGAGGAAATCACCGGAAGCAATCCAAGTATATGGATGGATTAGCAAAAAGATTACTTCCTGTTTTCGCCGTCGCAAGGACGGAACAAAAGGGTTTGAATACAGTCTTATACCGCTTGCTTGCCTTATATTCTTTACAGAACGCCTTGAGCCATCATCGCTTGGGCAACTTTCATGAATCCTGCAATATTGGCGCCTTTTACATAATTTACATAGCCGTCGGATTGTGTTCCGTATTTCACGCAATTTTCGTGGATATTCGCCATGATCCATTTCAACTTGTTGTCCACTTCTTCTGACGACCAACTCAAGCGTTCGGAGTTTTGCGTCATTTCAAGTCCCGATACCGATACCCCTCCGGCATTGGCTGCTTTTCCGGGTGCATAAAGAATCTTGGCTTTTTGGAATTCTTCTATCGCTTCGGGCGTAGAAGGCATGTTTGCTCCTTCCGATACAGCAAATACTCCATTGGCTATTAGTTTTTTAGCATCATCTCCGTTCAGTTCGTTCTGAGTGGCCGAAGGCAAAGCAATATCCGCCTGTTCGCTCCATGGACGAGCTCCGGCTACATATTTGCAATTGTAAGTTTCAGCATATTCACGAATACGTCCTCTGTAAAGTTCTTTCAATTCTTTTACATATTCTAATTTTTCCTTTGTGATGCCGTCCGGATCGTAGATGTATCCATCCGAGTCGGAAAGAGTTACGGGTATAGCTCCCAGTTCGATTAGTTTTTCGCAAGTATATTGCGCGACATTGCCCGAACCCGATACAAGACATTTCTTGCCTTTGATATCGATATTTTTGGTTTTTAACATTTCCAGAAGAAAATAAACGTTTCCATAGCCGGTAGCTTCGGGGCGAATCAATGATCCTCCGAAAGAAATGCCTTTTCCCGTAAAAGTGCCTGTAAATTCGCGGGCCATTTTCTTATACATTCCAAACATGTATCCTACCTCACGGCCTCCCACTCCAATGTCGCCAGCCGGAACATCGGTATCTGGGCCTATGTGACGCCACAGTTCGGAAACGAAGGCCTGGCAGAATCTCATAATTTCAGCATTCGATTTCCCTTTAGGGTTGAAGTCCGAGCCGCCTTTACCTCCGCCCATGGGAAGAGTGGTCAGTGAATTTTTAAAAGTTTGTTCAAAGGCGAGAAACTTAAGAATGGACAAATTCACGGAGGAATGGAATCTCATGCCGCCTTTATAAGGGCCTATGGCATTGGAATGTTGTACGCGGTATCCCATATTGGTATGAACGCCCCCTTTGTCGTCAACCCATGTAATGCGAAATGAAAAAATTCGGTCTGGGATACAAAGTCTTTCAATAAGGTTTAATTTTTCGAATTCAGGATACTGGTTGTACACTTCTTCAATCGATTCTAATACTTCGTGAACGGCCTGATGGTACTCCGGCTCATTGGGAAACCTTCGTTTCAAATCTGCTAATACTTGTTCTGTTTTCATATATATAATTGTATAATTAGATTGTCAAATAGGGTACTTGGATATGACGCTTAATTTGTAAAGATCATGTTCTTTTTTATATGACGCTGCAAAGATAATCTTTTTGTTTAAAACTTTTCTATTTTTTCTGAAAGATGTTGATGATTTTTCTTTGAAAGTTTGCTTTTGTTTTTATTTTTCCTAATTTTGCAACTTTATGTTACAACAATAATTATTTACTTTAAAAAAACCTGAACTATGTACAAGAAAAAATGTATTTTGTTTATTTCCAAGAGTTTACTATTCTTTTGTTTTTTTCTTTGTTTTCAAGAATTATATGGAATAGACGAGTGGTCGTCGACCGATGTTCGTTCTTTTTCGTTGGGGAATATTCATACGTTAAGCGATGAACTGCTCAATCCGGCAAGCATATCGTTTGCCGAGCGGGCGCAAGGGGGAATTTCTGTTTTGAACCGTTTCCAGATGAAAGAGCTGACTACGGCTAATTTGTATCTAAAATACCCCAATAAATGGTTGGACGCCGGATTTAAGTTGTCCGTCTCTGGTTATGAAGATTACCGGATGATTCGGTCGCAATTCAGTTTTTCCAAAAAAATTCTCTCTGGTTTTTCTCTTGGCGTTCATCTTTTGTATTCAAACGAATCTTCGATTTTGGAAGACGATTCTCCTTCGTCGCTCGCTTCTTCTCTTGGCGCTTATTGTCTGGTTAACGAGCAAATAACTTTAGCTTTTGTGGGAGAGAACCTTCTACGCACATCGAAAAGAGACGATAGGAGCCTGTATGTCGGAGTAAAATACAAGCCTTTCGGAAGTTCGCAGTTTTTTTTCGAAACAGGATACGCAAACGATCTTCCTTTTCGGTTTGCAGTCGGTTTTGAATATGCAGTAGAAGAAAAGTTTTTGATCCGCGCTGGTTTCGATTCCCATTCTCAAGTTCCTTCTTTGGGCGTGGCTTACAATTGGGCGAAAGGTCGGGTCGAAACCGGATTTTCATGGCACTCCACGCTGGGTATAAGCAGTATGATCGGTTTGACTTTTGAATGGTAGAAGAAAGGGGCAAAAGTATGAAAAAGATTATTTTTTATTTCTGGACGCTTGTTCTGTGGGGATGGGCTCCAAATCTTTTTTCCCAAATCGACCGGAATAATTCGGAATGGATGGATTATTTAGAAGACCTGTCCGATAAAGACGAGGCGAGTGAAGAATACATTGAAAATCTGTTCGACGACTTGTCCGATATTATTGACAACCCTTACGATTTGCAGCATGTCAGTAAGGAAGAATTGGAAAAATTACCTTTTCTGACAGATTTACAGATCGAAAGTTTGCTGTATTACATTTACAAGTTTGGTCCCTTGACGGATATTTACGAATTGAAAAACGTGGATGAATTGGACATGCAAACCATTGTCTATTTGCTTCCTTTTGTGTATGTGGGGAAAATGGAAGAAAATGTTTCGCCGGAGACCCGATTTCCTTTGCGCGGCAAACATACATTCGTGCTTCGCGACAATTTCTGCTTGCAGAAAAAAAGCGGTTATGCCCAATCGACGGAAGAAGAGCGGAGAGATCATCCCAATAAATATTACTGGGGCGATCCGCATTCCTTGTATTTTCGATACGAATGGAATGGCAGCGACCGGATACAATTGGGAATTACTGGAGAAAAAGATGCCGGCGAGCCTTTTCTGAAAGCTTACGATAAAAAAGGGTTTGATTTTTACACCGCTAATCTGACTTTTCGAAAATTGGGCATATTAGAAGAATTGCAATTGGGCCATTACCGCCTTTCTTTTGGACAGGGCTTGGTAATGAATACGAATTTTTCGATGGGAAAAACGCCAGACGCCGTGAATATCGGCTTGAAAAATCAGGGGATTAAAAGGCATCTTTCTACGAATGAAAGTCAATATTTTAGCGGAGCAGCCGGTACTTTTCGATGGAAGAACGTCCGGTTTAGTCTTTTCTATTCTTATCGGAATTCAGACGCCAATGCAAACGATAGTCTAATCTATACTTTCAAAACAGATGGTTATCACCGAACGTTCAACGATTTGCTGAAAAAACAAACCGTTCAGGTAGAACTGTTTGGAGGAAATATCCAATGGACGGAAAATAATTTTTCGGCAGGATTGACCGCCGTCCGGTACTCTTTCGGAGGAAAAATGCTGAATCCCGATCCGCGGCCTTACAATTTGTTTTATCTACGGGGAAAAGAAAATCTCAATGCCGGAATATATTATCATTACCGAAGGAAAAAATGGATTTTTCAAGGAGAAACGGCCTTGGATCAAATGGGTAAAATGGCAAGCCTCAATCATTTATTTTTTCAACCGGCGTCTTTCGTAGAGGGAGTCTTTTCGGTTCGTCATTACGACCGGCAATACAATGCCTTGTATGGGAATGCTTTTTCCGAATCCACCGCCGTTCAAAACGAGACCGGAGTGTATACAGGCATTCGGATGCATTTTTCCCGTCGCTGGGAATTATCCGCCTATTGGGATTGTTTTGCTTTTTTCTGGTTGAAGTACGGCGTGAATGCCCCGTCGTCCGGAAATGATGTTTCGATGCAATTGAAATATTTTTGCAACACTAAAGTCCAAATGAATCTACGGTATAAATACAAGGAGAAATACAAAAATGTAAACAGTGACGAGAAAAAGGTGACGGAAATTTGGCCTTACGAACAACATCGCTGGCGGTATCAGATACAATATCTTCCCAGCAATACCTTCACCTTCAAAACGCAAGCCGATTACAACATTTACCGGAGTTCGGAAGAAAATCAGCAAGCTTGGAGTCTTACTCAATCGTTTTCATGTCTTCCAGCAAAATCCAAATGGCAAATCGACGGCGGTTTGGCTTATTTCCATACCGGCAATTGGAACACGAAAATAAGCGTTTATGAAAAAAATGTTTTGTACACTTTTGGATATTCAATGTATTACGGCGAAGGATTGCGTTATTATTTACTTGTGAAATGGAAAATAAACAAGCCTTTAAGTATTTATTTGAAATGCGGTTCTACGCACTATTTAGACCGGAATGCAATTGGTTCTGGATTGGAGGAAATTACGGGAAAAGAAAAAACAGATATTTATTGCCTGATCAAATATAATTTTTAGGCCTTGAAAAAATTCTTTATCTTTGCGTTATTAATTATATTTGAATGGTATGAATAAGTTAAAATTGAAATTGTTATTATGTTTCCTTATAATTGGCGTCGGAGTGCAAGCTCAGAAAACCGAACACAAAGTCGAAGGACAAGTTTCGGAATCCTCGCCCAAAGGGAAAACGCTGAAGCGAAAAGTTGCAATTGTTCGCTTTTCCAATGAAACTCAATATGGCAAAGGTATTTTCTATGACAAAGAAAATGATCCTATGGCTAAGCAAGCCTTGGATAATCTTTCCAATAAATTGGCTTCCACCGGTAAATTTATTTTATTGGAACGTTCGGATATTGATAAGATAACCGAAGAAGCGGCCCTTTCAGGTTCTGGATACGAAAAAATTGGCGCCGATTATGTAATTGTAGGTTCCATTACCGAATTTGGACGGAAAAGCGTAGGCGATGCCAATTGGATATCCAGAAGTAAAACGCAGGTAGCAGAAGCCGGAGTCTCTCTCCGATTGATTGATGTTTCTTCTGGATTGATTATCTATTCGGAAGAAGCGAAAGGAGAAGCAGAACTGAAAACCAAATCCACTTTAGGGGTGGGGGCTACGGCAGATTACGACGCCACATTGAGCGATAAAGCGATTTCGGCAGCCATTTCCAAATTGGTGGAAAATGTGATAAACAATTGTATGGATAGACCTTGGAAAGCTTATTTTTTGGCGGTCGATGGAAACAATATCTATATTACGGGGGGCGCTTCGCAAGGACTTTCGGTCGGAGATGTATTTAAGGTGGTCGAAAAAGGCAAAGCGGTGAAGAATCCACAAACGGGCATGAACATGGAATTGCCAGGGAGACAAGTGGGAACCATTCGGATCACATTTACCGGCGGAGATACTCCCGTATCGGAATTTTCTTTGGTTGAGTTTATGGATGGACAAATAGATACTAATAATCTTTCAAATTACTATATAGAGGAGATTCAAAAATGAAAAAACAGAGATGGCTATGGCTTGTCATTTTCCCGCTCATTTTTGCAGGATGCAAAGTGGGATCCACTACAGAAGCGAAAGGGCTTGAAAATGAGTCGTATTTGCAGTTCGTTCAAGGACAGGAAAAATACAATGGAGGAGTAGATGTTTATGTGGATAATACTGCTTCGTTCAAAGCGAAAGTAGACAAAGTCAATTCGCGCACGGTCAGAGGAAATGTATACACCATTAAGAGTGGAACCCGTCATTTGAAGATTGCTTATAAGGGTCAGACCTTATATGAAAAAGACGTCTTCTTATCGTCGCGGGAAACTAAACAAATTCTCTTGCCTTAAATACAATTATGATGAAGAAAATATTTGCATTTACGTTATGGGGTCTTTTATTTACTGCATGCGCTTCGACTCCTAAGTCGCTTTATTCGTGGAATAATTATCAGGATCAAGCGTATGATTACGTTAAAAATGGCACTCCTGAGAGTTTAGACAAGTTAATGAAAACCTATCAGCAGATGATCGATAAACAAACCGGTTCGAGAAAAGTGGTTCCTCCCGGCATTTGTGCCGATTATGGATTTTTGCTTTATAAACAAGGGAAAAGAGAAGAAGGAATAAGTTTTTTGGAAAAAGAAATGGCTTTATATCCTGAATCTTCTGTATTTATTTCACGAATTATTAAAAATTTAGAAAAATGAAACGATTCAAGATATTTTTGACGCTCTTGGTAGGACTGTTTTTATATTCTTGTGGATCTTCTAATAAGATAACAAAAGAGCAGGCGTATGCAGCTTTGTATTCGGAAAAACCGTTGGCTATAGCCCTAATGCCTCCAATCAATAAAACGAACAATGTAGAAGCCAAAGAGTTTTTTTACTTGACTCTGGCTCAACCTATTTGTGAGCGGGGGTATTATGTGGTTCCGTCATTTTTATGTATGGAAATGTATAAAAATGAAAGCGCATACGATTCTGAACTGTTTATCAACGGTTCCGTGAAAAAGTTTGGCGAGGTTTTGGGAGCGGATGCAGTGTTGTTTACAACCATCAACAAATGGGAAAAGTCGGCTGTTTGGTCGAAAGTATATATTCAGGTGGAATATACCTTGAAATCGACCAAAACCGATGAAATCCTTTTCGACCGGATTGGCGATATTACTTACGATGCGTCGGTCGGTTCCAGTGGGGGAGGCTTAGTCGGCGCTTTAGTCGGCATGGCAGTATCTGCTCTCAACACAGCTGCCATTGCTCATGTCAAAGTTGCGCGGACTTGCAATGCCTTTACGCTTTCAGATATGCCTGCCAGCGTATACAGTCCCAATTACGACAAGGATCAAAAACTCTCGGCTGGGCCAAAAGAATTTCAGCAAACCATTCGATAAGGGAATGCCAATGAAATGGAATGCAGATGATATAGATAAAAACAGATAAGCACAGATAATAACAAAGAATAAATAAAAAATCCGCCTTTATCTGCTTCATCTGCGTTCCATTAGTCGATGAAGCGTTTGGTGAGGTCGCCGTAAGCGTCTATGCGGCGATCCCTCAAAAAAGGCCACCAACGCCGGACTTCTTCCGAGCGTTTCAGGTCGATTTCCACTACTAAATTCTCTTCTTGGGTAGCGGATGCTTGGGTAATAATTTCTCCTTGCGGACCCGCCGCAAAACTGCTGCCCCAGAATTGAATGCCGCGCGTTTGGGCGGAAGGATCGTCTTCTTGTCCCACGCGATTGATTGCAACAAGATTCAGTCCGTTGGCGATGGCATGTCCCTGTTGGACAGTCGTCCAAGCATTTTTTTGCCTCTCCTTTTCTTCCTTTGTGTCAGACGATTCCCAACCAATAGCCGTGGGATAGAGTAAGAGTTCCGCTCCAGCCAAAGCCATTAAACGGGCGGCTTCGGGGTACCATTGATCCCAGCATACGAGGACGCCCAATTTCCCGATGGACGTGGCAATCGGACGAAAACCGTTGTCTCCCGGAGTAAAATAAAATTTTTCGTAATACGCAGGGTCGTCCGGTATGTGCATTTTGCGGTACCGACCGGCTATGCTTCCATCTTTTTCCAGCACAACGGCTGTGTTGTGGTACAATCCGGGCGCGCGTTTTTCAAACAAAGACACGACCAAGACAATTTCCAATTCTTTAGCCAAACGGCCAAACAATGCTGTGGAAGGACCGGGAATCGTTTCGCTCGCATCAAATTGCGTCGTATCTTCTGTTTGGCAAAAATACAATCCATTGTGCAATTCCTGTAAAACGACCAATTGCGCCCCTTGTGCTGCACAATAGCGGATATTGTCTGTTAATTTCTGTCTGTTTTTCTGAATATCAGCCGTATTGGATTGTTGAATCAATCCTATACGCACGATTCTTGCTTCTTTTGACGGGTACATAAAATTAAAAAAAATTATTTTCAAAAATTGTTGCAAAAATAACTCTTTCAACGAAATTAGCCGCTCTCTTTTCAAATTAATTGAGTAATTTGTGGTAATATTTCAAAGCATGTTTCGGCAGTAATTCTGGGTGGAATATATAAATCAAATCGCTCAACGCCCAATCGGGATGCAGGGGTAAGTCTTGATAATAAGGCGTTTTCAATGTATTGCAAGCATAAACCTGTCGTTTTTTGTAGGCGTCGAATAAAGTATAGTTCAAAAATTCTTCAGCCAATTGCCTGTAAGTCAGTTCAGTTGGGCTATAGTATTTGATCAGCCAGTAATCGGATTTTTCCGCTTGATATAAAACGGTTTCAAAAGAAAAGGGAATCGAACCTGCATCCGGATTGTTTTTCATCACATAGTCGGCGCCGGCGTCTTGCAGCAGATTGGCCATGTAACTTTTTCCTCCGGGCATGTACCAGAAATCGCCGTATTTTTTTTCCGTCAAAACCGAAGGACGATATTTTACTTGAATTGTCAGTTGCTTCAGCCGATTGTACGCGTCGATGGTTGCAGAAAGCAACGAATCGGCTTTTTCTTTTTGGTCGAACAACAGACCAAAGAAGCGAATCCACTCGGCCTGTCCCAACGGATGCGTTTCGATGTATTCTATGCACTGAATCGTCGGAATGTTCAATTTACTTAGCGAACCGGCGCCGGCTTCGTCAATTGGATTGATAAAAATGGCTTCCGGTTCAAGAACCATTAACATTTCAATATTGGGGTTCGCCGCCGAGCCTATATCGCGAATTTTTCCAGTGGATACATTTTCCTGTACGTACGGAATGTCAATGTAACGGGGCTCTGCCGCTCCTACCAAAGTCGGTAAGACTCCCAATTCGTTGAAAAAACCGCAAAGAACGGAAGTAAAGCAAACAGTTCTTTCCAAGGGAGTCCGAATCAAGGTTCCTTTGGGAAGATTTTTGGGAAGGTCTTTCGATTTGGGCGCCAGAATATACGTTTGCAACGTTTGACCCGACACCCACGGATTCTGAATTTTTACTACGGAATAATCTCCCTGCATTTCGATTTCGAATCCTTGAGCATAATGGGCGCTATCGCTTTGAACAAAAATGGTTTTTTTGCCGCTATCTACTGGTTGGGTTGTATCTTTTCTTTGGCAGGAAAAAAGCGATACCAAGCAAAACAGAATGAAAAAATGATTCTTCATGACTTTTTATTTATCCTTTCGTTAGCTGCGTTTATCTGTTTCATTCGTATCATTTGCGTACTTATTATCCCTTAATAAAATGCAAATTTGCAAGGATTGATTCCTACATTTAGTTCATTTATCTTTTTTCCTTCCGAATTGAAAATATAGACTTTTCCGGGATTCGTCCAATCCGAATCTGCAATATAAAAATCTTTTGTATAGGAATTGATGCCTATTCCATAAGGGATATTTTTGATAGCGCCTGTATCGGAAATGAAAGAAGAAACCGTTTTTCCATTCAAATCATATTTGCCATAGGTAATATCGGTAGTTGATTCGAGCGTATAAACCACATCGAAATAGTAAGCAAATCCGTTTTCGATAATAAAATCTTGTTTAGGAGAAGAAGCCAGATATTGTACGGAATAATCGCTTGTATTTATTTTTTGAAAGCCACCGCTAATAGCGGCAAAATCTCCCTGGTAAGTCAGATAAATACTGCCTAATCCGTCCGATCGCAGAATATACGGATTCAGTCCGACTGTTATTCTATTGGGTTCTTCACTTTTGAATGTCAATAGATCGATCACCGAAACCGTGTTGTGAGGTCCGTCTTCGCTCTCTCCTCCCGAATTAGCTACATACAGTTTTTCGTTGTATGCGGCGATGCCTTCGGGATATTCGCCTACCGCAACGATGCCGTTAATTGTCAACGAAGCGGTGTCCAAGCGGATCGCATGCCCGTCGGAACAACTGGCATAAATATTTCCGTTATAAGAAGTTAAATAGCGCGGTTTACGGGGAATAGCATTATCGTCAAACACGTCTATTCTTTTCAACGGACGATGAGAGTTGAGATCGAATACCCGAATATTGCTCGAAGAGGAAACCGTAACGTATAATTTACTTCCGTAAATCAACATATCTTGTCCGAGCGAACCTAAAGGTTCTGTATCGGTTCCGATCATATCGAGTTGAAGTTCGCCGGTTTCAAAATTGTAATACGAAATGCTGGCATTGTTTGCGTTGTATCTTCCCTGGTTGAGGATAAAAACGCCGTGATTGCCGGGAAGAACTGGTTCCGTAGCCGGTTCAGGCCCTGTTTCACAGGACGTCAGACAGCTGGTTATCCACAAGCAAAGCCATCCTTTTTTCAATAATTCTGTTGCTTTTTTCATTTTTATTTTTCATTTAATAGATAAATTTCACTCCCAAACGGAAACTTCTTCCCGGCATTGGATAATTTTTGACCACTTCGTATTGTTCGTTCGACAGATTCAAACATTCTGCGGAAAAATTCCAGCGATAGCGGCTCCAAGCAAGGGTTTTTGTCAACGAAATTCCATGTTCTGCATAGCTCTTCATCCAGGACGATGGTTGTTTGCTCTGATTGTCATATCGCTCTCCGGAATAAATCCAATGGTAATTGCAATCCGCCCAAGGCATTTTGAAAGAGATCAAACCGCTCCCTGTATGACGGGGCGTGTAAGGCAAATGTTGACCATAATACTCCGATTGAGGCGTTTTGTCCTGTACATTCTGATATGTATAATCGCCATTGATTTCTACCGAAAACCTATCGTTAAGAGCCATTTGCATTTTCAAATCCAAATCGATGCCTCTGACATCCACCTTTCCAAAGTTTTGTACAGACCAAATAACCATGCTGTTCAATGGACGGGCTACAATTTTATTCTTGACCTTGTTGTAATAAGCGTCTGCTGAAAAAGAAATATAGGGAATCCGTTCGCCGAAAGCGCTCACGATAGAGAATCCAAGATTGTATTGGTTGGCATTTTCCGGTTTCAAATTCGGATTCGGAACCGACGAATAATACCGATCGGCAAAAGTCGGCAAACGGTAAGTATTTTTGTAAAAGGCTCGCAATCGAACCGGAAGATTATGCAAGGGTTGGATAGAAAGCCCCAGATAGGGAGAAAGGCGCCGGAAATTCTTGTCGGCCTGGCCGATTCTAAGCCGTTCGAATACCCATTGATTCAACATCCGGACAGTCAGCGTAAAATTCGATTTTTCGTATTTTCCAGCCAGAGCGCTGATCCAGTGAATTCGAGACGGAAAAACGCCATTGGGAAGATTGCTGCTAAAATCGCCATAAATTCCATCATTTGCAAAAGAAAATGAAAGAGATTTGGATTGTTTATAGAGCAATGCAGCGCTTAGGTAAAATTCCTTTTGATAGTAAAGATAACGCTGTTTTGAAAATCCCTGGTCAGCCAGATAATCAACCGATGAATAATTGAATTTGGCATTGGCCTGAAAATCGAATCGATCATGAAACGACTGTGTATAATGGGCTTGAGAAAAAATGTTTTGTTCCGACATTCGTTCGCCGGAATAGGGATTGTAATAAATCACCGCACCCGGCAATCCCCTGTTTGAGTGAAAATAATAGGTTTTGAACAGCAATTTTCCCCCATTTTTGAATTGGCCAGATCCATTGGTTTCCCATTTCCAATTTCGGACGTCCGAATTATTTCTTTTTTCTTTTGAGCGGAGATTGCTTTGCCCGTAAGTCAAAATAAACGGGTAATTACCTTCTGTATTGAGATATTCGCCGGAAATATTCCAGCTCAATGTCGGACCGATCGTTTGCCGGAAGAGTAGGGTAGGGTTGAGCATTTTCCATGAACCTGCTTGGAGCGAAGCTTTTATTTCTCTTTTTTTATTTGCTGGCAGCTTGGACGATTGTGTTGTAATGTAGATGGCTCCGCCCAAAGCTTGATTTCGCGCCGGTTGAAAAATAATGTCGTTTTCGCCGATATATAAGTTAATTTGTTCGACATTGTCTAACGAAAAACGTCCCAAATCGATCTGTCCGCTTTGATAATCAGAAACCGTTAAACCATCGTAGACTACCGCCGTATAATTTGCGCCCAAACTGCGAATGGAAACCGTTTTTAAACCGCCTACGCCTCCGTAATCTTTTACTTGTATGCCCGGAAAATATTTAAGGGCATCAGAAACCTGCAAAACGCTGATTTTCTTTAATTTTTCTGAAGATAAAGTTTGCGTTGGAGCCGTAGAAAGATAAGACGGAGAGGATAAAGTTTTTCGTATTTCCACTTCCTTCAAGGGACGCACCTTTACTGTATCCTCTTGTGCAAAAGAAGATTGTAAAACAAGCGTCCAACAAAAAAAAATGAGTAAAATACGGTTTTCCATAAAAATCTGTCCTTTTCCTCGAAGGCTTTCGATGTTATTAATTAGGCACGGCAGGTCTTCTGACTTATCCTCTTCCAGTAAAACGGCCTTCCCACCCTAAAATTCCTTTTGCAGGAATCCTGTTTGAGCAGTGGCAAAAGTAATGTTTCACTTTTTTCAATGGAAAATTTTCTTTATCCATTTTTCAACTTTCCATCGAATGGGGGTTCACAGCAGCGGGACTGTCTGGGATTTTCACCCGGTTCCCTTTTAATCTTTTCCCGAATGGGAATGAAGAACCGTTGCCGCTGCAAAGCTATTAATATATTTTTGATATTTAAAATAATGGAGGAAATTTATGGTTGAGTTCCAGAGGAGGCAGGCAACTTTATTTCTTAAAAATGAAATGATATCAGCCTACCCAGAATGTTCGGTTCTGAACATTTTTATTCTCCGGATGAAACTGAAAAACATCGTAAACGCTGGCCAGGCCATAGTCGTAATTAGCCGATACATTGATATTGGCCGCCTCAATCCTTACTCCTAAAATTAAACCGTAATCAAACTTGTCGGCAACCTTTACCGTCAATGGTTTTAAAAGATTGCTTCCGCTGTCATAAGTATGATCGAAAGTAGATATTCCTGGAAGATTCCGATTTCAGCCTTCATAGTAAGTAAAATATCCATTCCCATAACTTCCGCAGGCAACATAAACTCCGCCGTTTAGTTTGAGATTGACATTCTTGACAATAGGAATATTATTTCATATAGAATACCCGATTCTAAACCCCCATTTGAAAACAGATAGCCGCCGGATATGCCTCCTTTGTATCCAATATGAGAAACAGGTCTATAAACCTCAGTAAAATAGGAAACTACAAGCCCGCATTTTGCGCCTGCAAAAAATTGGGCGTTTATTTTTACCGTACTTAGGGTTAGGACAAGACTTAAAAAAGATGATTTTTTTCATTTTGCTTTTAGATAAATTTTTCTTAGTTACTTTTTCGGAAACATTAACCAGCAATAGAAATTAATATTTTAGAAGCGGGGTGGGGTATATGTGTATATTGCCTATTTTTATCTATACTAAGCGTCTCAAATAAATGTATACTTATAAATTTAAAATAATGATAATCAATTGAATAAATATAAATATTAAAACTTATCAGTAAATA
>JGI24699J35502_11133783_pt1 | contig 15551 bp, 11 predicted proteins | sample TergutMp193P4_FD_35502 | JGI IMG/M metagenome (IMG submission 35502) | reverse complement strand
TTTTGCTCTCGGCCTGCGTCGAGGTCCCCGTGGCTCAGGGTGCTCATCGCCGTACCTCCATCTTCTCGACGGGGGAGTTGGCGACCAACTCGTCGAGCGATTCCGCGCCCATGTCCTGGCGCAGGAAATCGACGTACGCGTCCTCCAAACAGTCCGTGTGGAAAGCCGCCTTCATCTTCTGCGGCGGGCAGCACAATGCGATGCGTCCTTTGTTGATGAGGCAGACCTGGTCGGTGTTCTCGGCCTCGTCGATGTAGTGGGTCGTCAAGAAAACCGTCGTCCCCAAATCCTGTCGTACCTTGTCGATGTAGTCCCAGAGGTTGCGGCGGGCGACCGCGTCCAGGCCCTGGCTCGGCTCGTCCAGGAAGAGAACGCGCGGATTGTGGATCAAGGACCGGACGATCTCGAGCTTACGTCTCATCCCGCCGGAGAGTTTGCGTACGGGCTTGAAGAGGGCGTCGCGAATTCCGACGACCTCGGTCAGAGTCTCCACACGCTCACGATAAGCGGCGGGCATGAGGGAGTACCACGGGCGATAGCTGTACAGGCCGTACATGCAGGCGTGGAAACGGATGTTCTCTTCAGCGGTGAGGCTCGGGTCGAGGCTGGGCTCCTGGAAGATGATCCCGATGGACTCGCGCACCTGGCGCGACTGGGTGCCGATGTCGTACCCCGCTATCCGTACCATCCCCGAGGTCTTCGACAGCGTGGTCGTGAGTATTGAAATAGTTGTTGTCTTCCCGGCGCCGTTGGGGCCGAGGAAGGCGAAGAACTCGCCTTCTCCCACCGTGAAGCTGATCGAGTCCACGGCGGGTTGGGATGTCTTCTTGTACTGTTTGACGAGGTTCTCGACCTCGATGACCGGTGTCATGATGTTCTCACTTTCCCTTTTCCGGTTTGTTCGAGTTCAGTCTCCACCGCCCATGTCAACGCCGGGTCAACGCACGATCACCGGAATGTAAACCCCCGATCCGGGATGGATTTTCCGCATGGCGACTGTGGGTTTCCAGGAGGCGAAATAAGTTTCCTGTGAAACCTGCGCGATCCGAACGAGCTCGTCCCTGGCTGCTCTCTGTGCGAAAAAGATGATTTGACAAGGTGTGACAGAGGAACCGTCCCCATGGCTCGGGAGGGTGGGTTTTCCCCAATAAGTGTAGATATCTATTTGATAAATATCGCTATAGTTGTTTAAATATCAGGATACGGACTATGATAAAACACAGGGAGGGAAATAATGAACATTTTAATTGTTGAAAGGAGGGTGAAATGGATTGGCTGAGTTTTCTGAACGAGCTATTTCGTAGCTGGTTACCGCAATTGATGGCCATGCTGTCTGCCCTGTTTGCTAGCTGGGTTTAACAGCTGTCATCATGTCTTGGAGTAATCCAAGGCGGATAATAATGTTCATACATGAGGTGCCCGGGAAGTAAAGAAGCTTACCGGGCACTTTTACGTCTCCAACCCGCTCATCGGAGCGGTCCCGGACGTCGATCACATCCGGGCCCTCCAGGGTTCGGCACGGAAATCGCGGATCACCATGGCCTCCCAGGGCAGGAGAACCCCGTTCATCAGGCGCCTGCCCGTGTTGGAGGCCACGCAGGTCGGGAAATGGACAGGGCCGTCGCCCCTATCCTCGGTGATCGAGGACACCAACCAGGGTTTCGTGATCTTCTGGATCCGGGGTGAGAAGTTGAGCCAGATGGTGTAGGCCGGATCGAAAGAACCGGCCACGGGAGTGCGGCGGTACGCCATGACCGCCCGATCGGCGTACACCGGTTCGAAGCCGCCCTCACTCAGAGTCTGGGAACCCGAACGCAATCGGATCATCCGCCGGTAGAAAGTCAGCACCGAATGGGGGTCGCCGACCTGGTTGGCATAGTTCAACCAGGTGGCATTGATATTGGTCTTCAACCAGCTCGTGCCCGTGGTGAATCCGGCGCCGGGGGTGGAATCCCACTGAACAGGGGTACGGGCGTTGTCCCGGGAGGCCTCGCGGATGAGGCACCATCGCGACTTGTCCGCGATCTTGAATCTCTTCAACAGGGCATCCATGTTGCGGCTCTCCACGTCGTCCACCTGGTCGATGGATATGAAATCGAAGTTGGTCATCCCGATCTCTTGGCCCTGGTAGATGAATGGAGTGCCCCTCAGTGTCAGCAGCAGGGTGGCGAGGAGACAGGCGCTCCGGGCCCAATAATGCTTGTCGTCTCCGTAGTGGGAGACGATGCGAGGCTGATCGTGGTTCTCCAGGTATAGCGCGTTCCAGTCCAATCCGCGCTGCCAGGTGGTCAATCGGTCCAATAAGACATCGGCCCGGAAGGGTTTCGGTCCGTATCGTGAGATAATTCGGTCCACTTCCAAATGGTCGAAGTAAAACAGAAGATCTAGTTCCTTGCGATCGGGATCGCAGAGGTCCTGAGCTTCTGGGAGAGTGACCATGACGGTTTCTCCCACGACGAAGGCGCCACAGGGGTCGAGGACGTCGCGCCGCAGTTCTCGCAGGATCTGGTGGGTGCCCGGCTGCGACTTATAATGCTCCAACCCCCGTAGGATCGGCGGACCGTTGCCGTCCTCAAGAGAGGATTTGTACAACAGGGAGATCACATCGCACCGGAAACCGGCGACACCCCGGTCCAGCCAGAACCTCATGACCTGTTCGATTTCTTCGAGCACCGCCGGATTGCGGTAGTTCAGGTCAGGTTGTTTCTTGTCGAAGAGGTGGAGATAGTACTCCCCACGCACCTCATCCCATTCCCAGGCCGACCCCATGAAGAAACTGGTCCAGTTGTTGGGCGGCCCGCCCTGTTTGGCCGGACGCCAGATGTAATAGTTCGTGTACGGCGGCTCGCGGCGGCGGCTGGCCTGGAACCACGGGTGTTCGTCCGAGGTGTGGTTGACGACCAGGTCCATGACGATCCGGATCCCGCGGCGGTTGGCCTCGTCGATGAGTCGGTCGAAGTCGGCCAGGGTCCCGTACCGAGGATCGATGGCGCAGTAATCGGCGATGTCGTACCCGTTGTCGGCGTCGGGGGAAGGGTAGAGCGGCGAGAGCCAGATGGCCGTGACCCCCAATGAGGCCACTTCGTCCAGACGGGAGATGATTCCGGGAATGTCCCCGATTCCATCCCCATTCGAATCTTGGAAACTTCGAGGGTAAATCTGGTAGAAAACAGCGGATTTCCACCAGGGCCGCTCCGCCGATACCTCGTCCATGGCAACAGCCTATTCGCTTTTCGAACCCTCGAAGGAGAGCAACAGGCGCCGCAGCAGCGAGACGAGGGTGGCCCTTTCCTCACGGGTGAAAATGGACAGCGACGAGTGTTCGGCATTGGCGTGCTTGTCGATCGCGTCCTCGATGCGGGCCAAGCCGGCTGGTGTGAGGCCGACCGTCACTTTTCTCCGGTCGGTGTTGTTGTGAGTGCGGGTGACCAATCCCTGTTGTTCTAGTTTGGCCAATCGCTGCGCGGTCGCACCCGGGGTGATCGTCATCGAGGAGGCCAGCTGCCCCGGAGTCAGTTCGTACGGCGGTCCCGAACGCCGGAGTGTGGCGAGGACGTCGAAAGTGGGGAAATCTAGGCCAGTACAAGTGAAAACGTCAGAGAGTTTCTCATTGAGGAGGGGTGCGATCCGGGAAATCCGGGCGATGATCGCCATGGGTGACGTGTCGAGATCCGGGCATTCGCACGCCCATTGGGCGAGGATGACATCGACTTCGTCTTCGACCTGATTCTGTTTCACGGTCTCTCCTGACTGTTCACTCACCGTGAATACCACCCTAGCACTTCATGATTTAATAATAGTATATTTTACAACCAAACAATTTAGGACTATATTGTTTATTAGCTAAAGGAGTTCAGGGCGAACCCCTCGGGCCTGTGACTCAGGGCAGCCTCGCAGGCTCGTCATTCACGAAAGGCACACAGCACCATGGCCACACAATCAGATTCGGCGAAAGCGCCGAAATACCTCTCCATCTTCGTCGGAATCCTTGGCGTCCTCATGGTCGTCATCGGCGTTTCCGTCTACGCTTTCGCATCCAGTCAGCTCTCCTCGCAGCGCATCACTGTGGAAGCTGTGACGGACGACAATCCCGGCCCCTTCTTCGACAAACCTGTGAGAGGTCCCTTCACAGCCATGGCCCAGGCCAGCGCCATCCGTCAGCACGCCGATGCCGCAACAGGAAATAAGACCTTCGGAGAATTGCCGAACGTTGCTTCTTCTGATGGCAAGACCTACAGGTCCGATGTGACGATGGACAACACCACAGACGGCGCGACTCACAAGGCCGGTGACGCCCTCTCCGCCACTGACGCGAAGACCTATGCGGCGCGAGCCACCGCCCAGCAGGCTTCCTTCCTTGAAGCATCGCTGTTCGTCTCAGTCATCGCTTTCGGTGTCGGAGCGCTCATCGTGGGTCTCGGACTGACGTTCATCGTCGTCTCACTCGCCCTTGTGTCGACGGTCAGACGTCTCACCCCAGAAGTCAGTAAGGCCTGACAAAGGTTTATCCGGACCCAACTCTGTGTCCCGCCATATGGCGGGACACACTGCTGTCCGGCGTCTGGGAAAGGAGGATACCCCCAGGGGTATAATGAAGCCATGTCTGTCATCACTGTCACCTATGACTCCTTTGAATCGGTCACCTCTTTGCCGGGGGTCGTCTTCATCGACTGCTGGGCCTCGTGGTGCCCGCCCTGCCGGCGGTTCGCCCCCATTTTCGAGAAGGCAGCCGATGACCACCCGGACATCACTTTCGGCACGATCGACACCGAGAAAGAGGATCGATTGGCGGGGAAACTCATGATCACCTCGATCCCGTTGATCATGGCTTTCCGCGACGGGATCCTCGTCTTCTCTCAGCCCGGCGCTCTCAATGCCGCCACCTTCGCCAAGCTGATCGACACCGTGCAGGGCTTGGACATGGAGAAGGTCCGAGCCGATCTGGAAGAGTGAGATCCTTTGTGCGCAGAACGGATGCTCATCCGTGTGGACATTTGGAAAACCTGAAATCATAACAAGGAACCTCATATATTTCTCACCCCAAAATCAAGAATATTTACCTGTTTGACAAGGTATTTCAGAAAACTGGGAAATTTCCTTGTAATTATGGGAATAATTTCAGGGCGGAATCAGTTGTACCTGATGACACCAATTCTTGGGGAAACCTAGGAAGTGAGTCTCACCCCCGAGTGGTTCTGAGTGATATCTCCCCCCTCTCACTCACGATCACACGAGGCTCACTCTGGTGCCAGTGCGTCGGCGGGTACTTCCCCCCCCAACCCGCCGGCGCGCTGACTATATCTCGGCCCCACACCGGTGTGTTGCCTTGTCGCCAACCAATCCGCAATGTGAATCCCACTTCTGTGCGTCGTCCCGTTGTGCCCGGTATTCCTTGTCGACGGTGGGGGAGAGTGCTCTCGTACGCGAATCCGCGCCTGCTAGAAGTACAATGAAAGCACATTCAAGCGTAACAACAATACCTTTGCATATCGACGGCTGTTAGGGGGATTTGAGACCGGTTGATTTGCTGACAAGGAACAAAATAGTGCTATGAAGTGGTGCTACGATAAAACCGCCAATTCTTCAGGGAGGATCCAATGCCCGATACGCGTGACATCACAGCACTACCAGATCTAGCAACAACGGCAGGAAGAGTGGGTCCGGTGAGATCCCGAATGCCCGTTTATATGGACTTCATGCCTCCGTGCAACAATGCCTGTCCGGCGGGGGAGAACATCCAGGAGTACCTCCGACTGGTCAGAATGGGTCAGATCCATGAGGCGTGGAACGAACTGGTGAGGAACAACCCCTTCCCCGCCATTCACGGTCGTGTGTGTTATCACACCTGCGAGGGCGCATGCAACAGGGGATGTCTGGATCAGTCGATCTCCATCCACGGCGTCGAGAGGTTCCTCGGCGACAAAGCTCTGGAGGAAGGTTGGGCTTTCTCCGCCCCTGACGTGAAAACCGATTTCAAAGTCCTGGTCATCGGCTCCGGCCCCGCAGGCCTGAGTTGCGCGTACCATCTGGCACGCCTCGGCCACAGCGTCGAGGTGCGCGACGGCGGCGAGCAGCCCGGCGGCATGATGAGGTACGGGATCCCCGAGTACCGCCTGCCGCGCGACGTCCTCGACGCGGAGATCAATCGTATCCGTGATCTCGGCGTGACCTTCACCCAGAACCACTCGGTCAAAGACCTGTTGAAAGAACAGGCTGAGGGCATGTTCGACGCGGTCTTCATCGCCGTTGGCGCCGGTCTTTCCAAGAATGTCAATATTCCCTCCATGGACGCCTCCCGCATCGTCGATGCCGTCAGCTTCCTGAAAAACGTCGCCGAGGGAGAACGGCCCCAGATCGGACGCCGCGTCGCGGTGTACGGCGGCGGCAACACCGCCATGGACGCCGCCCGTGTGGCCCGCCGTCTGGGCGCCGAGGAGTCGATCGTCATCTACAGGCGTACCGAAGAGCAGATGCCGGCCAACGAGGCCGAACTCGAAGAGGCCGAACTCGAAGGTGTGGAGATGCATTGGCTTCGTACCATCTCCGAGGTCGACCCCGGCACGGTCCAGGTCGAGATCATGGAGTTGGACGACAAGGGCCGCGCCGTCGGAACCGGAAAGTTCGAGAGCCTCCAGGCCGACACGGTCATCCTCGCCATCGGCCAGGAAACCGATTCTAACTTCCTGCGCCGGATCCCCGGGATGAAGTTCGAAAACGACGTGATCAAGGTCGATCCGACCACCCTGATGACCGACGTGCCGGGCATCTTCGCAGGCGGCGACGCGATCCCGTCGGACCGTACGGTCACCATCAGCGTCGGCCATGGCAAGAAGGCCGCCCGGATGATCGACACATGGCTCCACTCGAACCAGCCCGCGCCGAAGACCAGGGCGCCGATCGTCGATTTCGACATGCTGCACCTGTGGTACTTCGGAGACCACGAACGCAGGATGCAGTCCGAACTGGACGTCGAGGAGCGTACTGATTTCCAGGAGATCGTCCGCGGGTTGTCCCCCGAGGAAGCCCGGTTCGAAGCCGTCCGCTGTCTGAGTTGCGGCAACTGCATCGAGTGCGACGGCTGCCTGGGCTCGTGCCCCGAGGATGCGATCATCAAGCTCGGCAAGGGTTTGCGCTATCGATACAACTACGAGAAATGTACGGGTTGTGCAACATGCTATGAGCAATGCCCGGTACATGCCATTGAGATGATTCCGGAACGCTGACAAGGAAGGACACGATCATGACGACAAAAACCCAGCAAACAAGAGGGATCATCGACGGAAACGAAGCCGCCGCGTCGGTGGCCTACCGATGCAATGAGCTGTGCTCGATCTACCCGATCACCCCCAGCTCCACGATGGCTGAACTGGCCGACGAGTGGGCGGCCCACAAGAGGCCCAATATTTTCGGCACCGTGCCGACCGTCATCGAGATGCAGTCGGAGGGAGGCGCCGCCGGCGCCATGCACGGAGCACTCCAAGGTGGTGCGATGTCGACCACCTTCACCGCGTCGCAGGGACTCCTGCTGATGATCCCCAACATGTACAGAATCGCGGGAGAACTGACGAGCACGGTGTTCCATGTGGCCGCCCGGTCCCTGGCAACACAGGGGTTGTCCATTTTCGGCGACCACCAGGACGTGATGGCCGTGCGCCAGACAGGTTTCGCCCTGTTCAGTTCCGCCTCGGTCCAGGAAGCCCACGATTTCGCGCTGATCTCCCAGGTGGCGACCATGGAATCCCGGGTCCCCTTCCTCCATTTCTTCGACGGGTTCCGTACCTCGCACGAATACAACACCCTCATGATGCTCTCCGACGATGACCTGCGTTCGATGGTTCCGGTCGAGTTGGTACGCGCCCACCGCGAGCGTGCGCTCAGCCCCGAACACCCGTTCATCCGGGGCACCGCACAGAACGCGGACGTCTACTTCCAGTCCCGTGAGACGGCGAACCCCTTCTATGCGAAGGTCCCCGGCATCGTCACCGATGTCATGCGCCGCTTCGAGGATTTGACGGGCCGCCACTATGGCCTGGTCGAATACCACGGCGCGCCGGACGCGGAGTCGGCGATCGTCATCATGGGGTCCGGCGCCGAGGTCGCGAACGCGACGGCCGCCTATCTCAACGCCGACGGCTACAAGGTCGGCGTCCTCCAGGTCCGGCTCTACCGCCCCTGGCCGGCTGAGGAATTCCTGGCCGCTCTTCCACCGTCTGTGCGCACGATCGGCGTCCTCGACCGGACGAAGGAACCCGGTTCCAGCGGCGAGCCCCTCTTCCTGGATGTGCTCTCCACTGTCGGCGAGGCTTTCTCCCGGGGCGACCTTGCCGCCATGCCGAGGGTCGTCGGCGGTCGTTATGGCTTGTCAAGTAAGGAATTCACTCCAGGCATGGTGAAGGGGATCTTCGACGAGCTGGCCAAACAGAGCCCGCGGCCCCGGTTCACGGTCGGCATCAACGACGACGTGTCGCTCACGAGCATCGACTTCGACAAGGACTTCGACATCGAGGATCCTTCCACGACGAGGGCGGTTTTTTACGGACTGGGTTCGGATGGCACGGTCGGCGCCAACAAGAACACCATCAAGATCCTGGGGTCGACCAACCCCGAAGGCCGCGACGAACCCTTCTACGGCCAGGGCTATTTCGTCTATGACTCGAAGAAGTCCGGTTCGCGCACCGTCTCCCACCTGAGGTTCGGACCCGACCCGGTCAAAGCCCCGTACCTCATCTCCAAGGCTGATTTCATCGGCTGCCACCAATGGTCGATATTGGAGAGGGTGGACGTCCTCCCCTTCGCTCGTAAAGGAACAATCCTGCTCGTCAATTCGCCGTACCCCGCGGATCAGGTCTTCGGAAAGCTCCCCCGGCCGATGCAGCAGAAGATCATCGACCTCGGGATTGAGATGTACACCATCGACGCCAACGAGGTCGCTCGGGCGGCCGGGTTGGGCGGGCGTACGAACACCGTCCTGCAGACCTGCTTCTTCGCCATCTCCGGCGTTCTTCCGCCAGACATCGCCATCAAGGCGGTGAAAGATTCCATCACCAAGACCTATGGCAAGAAGTCCCAGGAGATCGTCGAGAAGAACCACACGGCCGTCGACCACGCCATCGCCCACATGTACAAGGTCGAGGTGCCCCCCGCACCGGTGTCCGACAACACGTTCATCCCGCCGGTGCCGAAATTCGCGCCCGAGTTCGTCCAGAACGTCACGGCCAAGATCATCATGGACGAGGGGAATGACCTGCCCGTGTCCATGCTGCCGGTCGACGGCTCATATCCGTCGGGGACCACGCAGTACGAGAAGCGCAACATTTCTGACATTGTCGCTTCCTGGGATCCTGAGGCGTGCATCCAGTGCGGGAACTGCGCCTTCGTGTGTCCGCACGCGGTGATCCGGGCGAAGTACTATCCCAATTCGGTGCTCAAGAATGCCCCGGAGACCTTCCAACATGCTCCGCTCAATGCGGCCGGCGTGCCTGAGGGCTCCTTCACCCTCCAGGTGTACGCCGAGGATTGCACGGGGTGCGGATTGTGCACGGAGGCCTGTCCCGTCCATCCGATCAAGCAGCCCACCCGACGCGCCATCAATCTCACCCCGATGCTGGACAAGACAGACGCCCGGCGCAATGTCGAGTTCTTCCAGACCATTCCGTACAATGACCGTTCCCGCTTGGATTTCGGCACTGTCCGCGGTGCTCAGTTCCTCGAACCCCTTTTCGAGTTCTCTGGTTCGTGCGCCGGCTGTGGCGAGACCCCGTACGTGAAGCTGCTCTCGCAGTTGTTCGGGGACCGCGCATCCGTGGCCAACGCGACCGGCTGCTCCTCGATCTACGGCGGCAATCTGCCGACCACGCCGTGGGCGAAGAACGCACAGGGCCGAGGTCCGGCATGGTCGAACTCCCTGTTCGAGGACAACGCCGAGTTCGGCCTGGGACTCCGTCTGGCTGCCGATTTGCAGACCGACCTGGCCAAAGAGCGCCTGGAGGGAATGCGCGGCCTGGTGGATCCCTCATTGGTGGACGACATTCTTGCTGCCCCTCAGCAGTACGAATCCGACATTCGCCGCCAGTTCGCCCGCATCGACGCGCTGAAAGCCGGCCTGTCCGAGTTGTCGGCGAGCGCCGATGCTGAAACCGTCGCCAAGGCACAAGACCTGCTATCCGTGGCCGACCATCTGGTCCGCCGCTCGGTGTGGATCGTCGGCGGCGACGGCTGGGCGTACGACATCGGCTCCGGCGGTGTGGACCATGTGCTCGCCTCCGGACGCGACATCAACATCCTCGTCATGGACACCGAGGTGTACTCCAACACCGGCGGCCAAGCCTCGAAGGCCACGCCTCTGGGCGCGGTGGCGAAGTTCGCCGCGGCGGGCAAGCGCACCAACGAGAAAGATCTCGCCATGCAGGCCATCTCGTACGGCAATGTCTATGTGGCGAAGGTGGCCATGGGCGCGGATCCGCAGCAGACCCTCAAGGCCTTCCGCGAGGCCGAGGCCTATCCCGGCCCCAGCCTGATCATCGCGTACTGCCACTGCATCGCCCACGGCATCGACATGCGCAAGGGCCTCGACCAGCAGTACCGCGCCGTCAACTGCGGCCACTGGCCTTTGATCCGCTACAACCCGGTCATCCGTTGGAGGGGCGGCAACCCCTTCCTGCTGGATTCCCCGCGCCCACGCCTCAAGGTCAAGGACTATATGTACAACGAGATCCGTTACAAGATGCTCGTCCAGGCAGATCCTGCGGAAGCGGAGCGTATGGCCGAGTTGGCCCAGCAGACCGCCGATCGGCGCTGGCAGCAGTACGAGGCCCTGGCCCGTCAGCCAGCCAGCGATTTCGACACCGATGCCCAGGGCGACCAGCTCATGGCAATGGGAAAGTAGTCTCGTCAGCAGCTCAATTGCGTTGAAGTTTCCGGGTGGCGTACCCGATCATGAACAGGCCGACGAGGGTCGCCAGTCCGCCACACAACATCCCGCCCCAGCCGTCGGCCGCATTGTTGGCATTCTCGGCGTCGGCGATCTGGCGTATGACCATCTGAACCAGGGCCAGAGCGGTGAGCGAGGAGGCCAGGGAAGTGAGTTTCGCCGCACTGACGAGGGGGGATGGGTCATGGCGTCGGGTGATCGTCTGGTAGACGGCCATGCCGAGTTCGATGAAGACGACTGTGGCGATCCCGATCGCCACGACGGATGAATAGACGGTCGTGGCGGGAGAGAAGAACAGCCTCAGCGCGTATCCCACATACATCAGGGACGCGATGGTGATCACAAGCCCGATCCAGCGATAGCGTCTGTACTGGCTGGCGAGTGAACGGCGTTCCTCGTCTGTGGCCAGACAGAAGAAGCGGGCCACTCCCATCCCGAGTCCATACAGCCCGTTGACAACGATAAACGGTGAGAGGCTGGCCGCGCCGAGGATGAGTTTGACCACCCCGATGATCCAGGTCCACAGGATGGAACCCTTGAAGGCGGTGGCGCCGATCCGTCCGCTCCACCAAACCAGCCGGGCCAGCCGTCCTGCCTGCGCGTCCGGGGGTTGGGGCGCCGGACCCAACCGGCCCTGCCTGAAGCGGCGCGCCAGTTGGGCTGGCACGAAGCGCGGAGTACGGCGGGACATGGGATTCCTTGGTGTCTATCTCTTTGGTGGATATGTTATCGGGTATCGTGCCTCAACGTTGGTGTGTTGTCGGCTGATGCACGGTTCGGCCTCTGCACCTTGCGGCGGGGTTCTTCCCCTACGCAGGCGATCGTCTGAAAAATCGTACGAAAATTGACTGATTCGCCGGTGAATCGGTCGATTTCCCGACGAAACTGTCAATGGCGCGTCAATCGCACCGTGGGAAACATGTGACTCATGTCGGGGAACCATTGTAGGCTATCTAGAGTCAGGAAACTGAAGGAGTTCTTATGTCTTATGAAGTGACCTTACCTGTTCTTGGTGAGTCTGTGACTGAGGGGACGGTGTCCCGCTGGTTGAAGAGAGTCGGCGAATCAGTCGCCCGCGATGAACCGCTGGTGGAGATCAGCACCGACAAAGTCGACACCGAGATCCCTTCCCCCGTGGCGGGAGTGCTGCTCGAGATCCGCGTCCAGGAGGACGAGACGGCCAATGTCGGTGCCGTGCTGGCGGTTGTCGGCGATTCTGCCGAGGCTCCGGCCCCCGCGGCCGTTCCGGCGGCCCCCGCGGCTGCACCGGTTGTTCCGCCGACGCTTGCGGAGGTGCCGACGACCCCGACGATGCCCATCACCTCTCCTCTTCCGAGCACGCCCGCACCTGAACCTGAGGCTGTGCCCTCACCCACGGGATTGGACATTGCTCCTTCCCCGATCGAACCGCCGGCCACAGGGACCCACGCGATAGCGGAGCCGATCAGCGAGGGCCCGTATGTCACTCCGCTCGTCCGCAAACTCGCTGATGAGAATGGTGTCGATCTGGCCAGCATCCAGGGATCCGGAGTGGGAGGCCGCATCCGCAAACAGGACATCCTCCAGGCCGCCGCACCTGGCCCCGAGCCTTTCCCTGCCATGCAGACGCCCGTCCCGGTGCCGACACCGCCAGTTTCCTTCCCGGCGCCGACATCGCCAGTTTCCGTCCCGGTGCCCGCGCCGACCCCGTCGATCTCTGCGCCGTCTCCCGTGCCGGCACCGCCAATGGCGCAGGCGGCGCCGACACCGCCCACACCCGGTTTCGTGGTCCAGCCATCCGTACAACCCGGCCCGCACGGTCCAGAGGCGGACGACAAACCCGCGCCCGTCCCCGTGGCGCACTCGGTGCTGGCTGGCACGACCGAGAAGATCTCCCGCCTGCGGGCCACCATCGCCCGGCGCATGGTCGAGTCCCTCCAGGTGTCGGCCCAACTGACCGCGACCGTCGAGGTGGACCTCACCCTCGTTTCACGTCTGCGCGCCCAGGTCAAGCAGGGATTCCTGGACCGGGAAGGGGTGAAACTCACGCATCTTCCGTTCATCGCCAAGGCAACCATCGAGGCGCTCAAGGAGTACCCGAAGGTGAACGCGACCATCGACACTGAGGCCGGCGAGATCACCTATCCGAGCGGCGAACACCTCGGGATCGCGGTGGACACCCCCAAGGGCCTGCTCGTGCCCGTCATCAAGGATGCCGGTGTCTTGTCGGTGTCCGGTTTGGCGAAGAAGATCGCAGACCTCGGCACGCGCACCCGTACCAACCAGCTCACACCCGACGAGTTGGTCGGTGGCACGTTCACAATTAGCAACTATGGTTCTGCCGGCACCCTGTTCGACACGCCGATCATCAACCAGCCCCAGGTGGCCATCCTGGGTGTGGGCGCCATCGTGCGCCGGCCGGTCGCCGTGTCCGATCCCAGCCTGGGCGAGATCGTCGCCATCCGTGACATGATGTACCTGTCATTGTCGTACGACCACCGTCTGGTCGACGGCGCCGACGCCGCCCGCTTCCTGGCCTCCATCAAAGCCCGCCTGGAAGAAGGAGACTTCGGCGCAGAGTTCTGACAGAATAGGCAGACGACCGATCGATCAACATCTGGAGGACCATGGCCAGCGAACGCGCAAAACAGCTTGCCGCAGAGCAGAAAGCCGCACTGAGGGCGGAGAAGCTGCGCAAGAAGACATCTGACGACCCCAAGGACTGGGGCGCCGTCCGCAAGTTCGTCCAGGGCGTCAAGATGACGAGTGAGTACGACAAGTCTCTGATCCCCCTGATGATCGGGGCCTTCCTGATCGTACTGGCCGCTTTCGTCATCGTCGCCCTGTTCGTCAGCCCCTGGTGGATGTACCTCGTCTTCGGCGTCCTCTTCGGCCTGCTGGCTGCGATGTTCATCCTCAACTGGCGTGCGAGAGGGGCCATGTTCAAGCGGTACGCCGGGCAGCCCGGATCCGCCGAGGTCGGCCTCAATCTGCTGCCCAAGACCTGGATCAAGAACCCGGCCATCGTCGTGGACCGTTATCAGAACATCGTCCACCGGGTCGTCGGGCCCGCGGGGATCGTCCTGATCGGCGAGGGCCAGCCTGGCCGGGTGCGGGAGATGCTCGCCACCGAGGCGAAGAGGCACGAGGCCATCAAGTACCATGTGGCGGTCACGACCCTGGTCATGGGCGACGCCGACAACCAGGTGCCGCTCAACAAGCTGGACAAGTACATCAAGAAGTTGCCGAAAACCATCAAGGGGGCCCAGATCACTGAGGTCATGGCCCGGTTGAAGGCCCTCGACGGTTCACGTCCACGCCTGCCCATCCCCAAGGGTCCCATGAACATGAAAGGTGCCCGTTCCGCCCTGCGCGGCCACTGACGGGGTACGGCATGGAGCAACCTTTCCACGTGGACGACTGGGACGAGATCCCCGGTTTTTCCTTCACCGACATCACCTATCACCGGGCCAAGCATGCGTCCGCCGTCCGCGTCGCGATCAACCGTCCGGAGGTGCGCAACGCCTTCCGGCCCCAAACCGTCGACGAGTTGTACACCGCTCTCGACCACGCCCGGATGAGTGCCGACATTGCCTGTGTACTTCTGACCGGCAACGGCCCGAGCCCCAAAGACGGCGGCTGGGCCTTCTGCTCCGGCGGGGACCAGAGGGTACGCGGTCCCCAGGGTTACGAGTACGATCCCCAGTCGGATCCCGCCGGGGCGGGGCCCGAGCAGCCGCAAGTGGAGAAGGCACGACTGGGCCGCCTGCACATACTGGAGGTCCAACGGCTGATCCGCTTCATGCCCAAACCCGTGATCGCGCTTGTCAACGGGTGGGCGGCAGGCGGCGGTCACAGTCTGCACGTCGTCTGCGACCTGACTCTCGCCTCGAGGGAGCACGCCCGGTTCAAGCAGACGGACGCCGACGTCGGCTCATTCGACGCGGGGTTCGGTTCGGCGTACCTCGCCCGCCAGGCCGGCCAGAAGTTCGCCCGGGAGATTTTCTTCCTGGGCCAGACATACGACGCCGCCCGCGCCCTGGCGATGGGTACGGTCAACGCCGTCGTCCCCCACGGCGAACTGGAGACAGTCGGGCTGGAATGGGCGGAGATGATCTCGCGGAAATCGCCGACGGCCATCCGCATGCTCAAGTACGCTTTCAACGCGATCGATGACGGGCTGGTCGGCCAGCAGCTCTTCGCCGGGGAGACGACCCGACTGGCGTACATGACCGATGAGGCCCGCGAGGGCCGCGACGCCTTCCTCCAGAAGCGAGACCCCGACTGGTCGGACTACCCGTACTACTACTGATTCGTCTTGCCGCTGTCCGTCGGCGGGGAGGGCGTATGGACAGTCCCCGGCCAAGACGGACCATCAGATAGAATGATAACTCGATATCCATAAGGAGACAGATAATGGTAAACAATCGAACATGGCGTACCCGTTCACTGACAGTTCTGGCGGGGTTCGCCTGCCTGGCGGTGATGACGGCCTGTTCGCCTGGCGGTTCGGGCACGGGTGCCGTGTCTCAGACGCCACCCGCGTCTGACGCCGTGCCCTCGACTCCGGTGACGCTGACCATTGCGTACTGTGACCATCAGCCGGTGGAGGACCTCATCGCGGGCTTCACCGAACTCCACC
>JGI24699J35502_11133784_pt1 | contig 15576 bp, 13 predicted proteins | sample TergutMp193P4_FD_35502 | JGI IMG/M metagenome (IMG submission 35502) | reverse complement strand
TTGGAGCTTTGCTGCTTGGTGCTGTCAGTGGCTTCCCGGAGCGTCGATGCAGCATCCTGTTGCGTCTCGGCTTGGTTTGGCGTGGTTGGAATTAGGGAGGCGATGCCCCGCCCAAGGCCAGTCTGTCTGGTTGCCATTACGCTGCCACCCTATTCTCAGCTGCACGAGCCGCGAATTCGCGCGCTGCCTCTTGGTACGCCAACGCCCCGGAGGACGATGGGTCGTAAGTTATCACCGTCTGGCCATAACTTGGGGCCTCGGCAATGCGAACCGACCGGGGGATGCGCGTGCGTAACACCTGATTCGGGAAATGGTTTTGCACCTCGTCAACCACTTGGCGGGCGAGATTTGTGCGTCCGTCATACATCGTCAACAATATTGTTGACACCTCAAGCTCGGGGTTTAAGTGCTGCTTCATTAACCCGACAGTTTTGAGCAGCAGGCCGAGCCCCTCCAAGGCGTAGTATTCGCACTGGATTGGGAGCAGCACCTCATTCGCTGCTGCAAAAGCGTTAACGGTCAGCACCCCTAAACTCGGGGCGCAGTCCACCAGCACATAGTCGAAACTCGGCTCGCCAGCTTGCGCCAACTCTTGCAGGTAGTTATCTATCGCCGAGCGTAAGCGTGTTTCACGTGAAACAACGCCGACCAACTCAATTTCGGCGCCCGCCAAGTCAATCGTGGAAGGTACGCCATACAAGCCGGGCACCTCGGCGCAGGGCTGCACCACATCGGTGAGCGGCGCCTCGTCGCCGAGCACTTCATAAATAGATGGCGTTCCGGAATGGTGGTCAAGCCCCAATGCGGTGGAGGCGTTACCTTGCGGGTCAATGTCTATCAGCAGCACCCGCAAACCGCCCACAGCAAGCGCAGCGGCCAAATTTACGGCGGTGGTGGTTTTTCCCACGCCGCCCTTTTGGTTGGCGACAGCCACTACCCGTGTTTGCGCAGGCCGCTCAAATCGCACGCCTTTAAGCGAGATGCGCCGCCTGGTGTCAATAGTTAGTTGGGCGGCTAGGGGAGTATCCGCCTCATCGGCGGCTGGAATTGCGGCCGCCACCGCGCTGCGTTCGGCTTCACTCCATGCCCGCTCTGCATCAAGGCCCATCGTCGCTCCTAAATTATCTGGATGTGATCTAGATAATAGCGGTGGGGTCGGACAAAATAAGGCTCGCGGCGATCCGATGACGTTACCTCGGCGTGTCATTGGCGCACCGGCGCCGGGTTCAGCGGCGGCAGACTTGCACTACCGTAGTGGGTGCGATACCTGGCAGGATATGGGCTTGATGTATTTGCGGCGCTGACCAGCCAGCACGTTGCAATTCGCTGTCGCCCGGTATCTCAGTGGCGACATTAGCACCCTTAAGTGCGATAAGCTCCCCACGCGGCGCCAGCAACGGACGCGACCATGCCAGTAATTTGGCTAAGGGCGCCACTGCGCGGGCCGTGATCGCAGTTGCCGTTATCTTGCCGGATAAGTCCTCCGCCCTGCCGCGCTCCACCGTCACGTTTGTCAATTCCAGGGCAGTCACTACTTCGGACAGCCAATTAGTGCGCCGCAGCATCGGCTCGATTAACGTAACCGGCTGGTCTGGCCGCATGGCGGCAACAACAATTCCGGGTAAGCCACCACCGGAACCCAAATCAACCAGGCGGCCCCGCGTGGGCAGATATTGCACCACGGCTGCTGAGTTCAGCAGATGCCGCTCCCAGAGATTGGGTACTTCACGCGGCCCAATTAGGCCACGGATTGTGCCTTCGGTGGCTAAAAGTTCACCGAACCGCTCAACGATTGGGTAGGCGGCACCGAAAAACTCCGTCGCACCATTCGGGGCAGCAGGTAGGCCATCAGGCAGTGCTGCGGGCAGGCGAGCGGGCGTATCCATCGCGGTAATTGTACCGGATTAGGCGGACGCATCGCCCTCTGTTTGCCCGGCCATTGTGGTGGCATCGGTAGCGACGCCTGACCCAGCAGCGGCAGTTGCGGCTGCGGTTCCGACGCTGTCAGCACCATTCTCAGACCTAGCATCACCGTAATCGGCATAGGCAGCGGGTGCTTCGGCGCCTACTGCTGCGCTAGCATCAGACCCGTCCTCACCAGCAGCACCAGGGGTGCCAGCTGCACCCGCGGCATCCACATCATCAGCTTCGTCGTCGGCATCCGCAATGACCGGCAGACTAATGGTGACGTATCGGTAGGGGTCAGCGCCATGCGACTCGGAATGGAGCCCGGCATCCGAGATGACATCGTGCACTACTTTACGCTCAAAGGCATTCATTGGTTCTAAATCATAGGGCTGCCCATTGGCCCGCACCAACGCGATTGCATCTTCGGCAGTGTCGGTCAATATCTTGGTCTGGGCTTTACGGTAACCAGCGACATCAAGCATTAGGCGGCTGCGGTCACCAGTCTTCGCCGCCACCGCAAGCCGAGCCAAATCTTGTAACGCCTCTAGCACCTCGCCATCTAACCCAACCAGTTTTTGGAGGTCAGCGCTTTCGGCAATAATATCTACCGCCGGCCGGTCGTGGCGGACATCTATTTCAATGTCCCCATCTACATCAATGATATCTAGAAACTCTTCTAAGTAGTCCGCTGCGATATCGCCTTCGACTTCTAGCTTTTTATTCATGGAAACTCAATTCTTTTTGGTGCGATTTTTACGTTTTGGCTGTTGACGTTGTCCGCCACTGGTTATTTCGATGACATCGTTGCTGCCGCTTAGGCCAGCTGGTTCTAGGACGACGCCTTTCGCAGCTGCCCGGGCAGTTTTCTTTGCGCGCATTTCAGTTTCAGCTTGCGAGCCAGGCGTTGGCATTTTCTTAATTGCATAATATTGCTGGCCCATTGACCACAGGTTTGTCACGGTCCAGTAAATCAACACACCAACTGGGAAGTTAACACCCGATATAGCAAAGATGACGGGCATAACGTAAAGCATCATCTTTTGCATGCTCGCGGCTTGCCCTTGCATCGCCGATTCGGGCATATTCTTCATCGTAAGTTGGCGTTGGGAGAAAAATTGTGAGGCCGTCATCGCCAAAATTAAGCCAATAATTACTACACGGGAGGTGGTGCTGGCTGTCGTAGTAAAGACGTCAGATAAGTGAGCACCAAAAAGGGTTGATCGCTCAATATTGGCGGCGATGCTTTGGGTAATCGGGCCGATGCCCGCGCGCTCGCCGGAAGCTATCGGCCCAATGGCGCCCAGTACGCGGAACAGCGCAAAGAAGATCGGCATCTGCAACAGCATCGGCAAACACGATGACATTGGGTTGGAGCCGTTTTCTTTATACAGCGCCATGGTTTCGCGACTCATTGCCTCACGCGAAGCTGGGTCTTTTTTGTCGCGATATTTATCTTGAATAGCTTTTAGCTCCGGGGCAAGGAGTTGTTGACCGCGTTGCGCTTCTATTTGTTTGAAAAATAGCGGCATCATGGCGGCCCGCATGATGATGGTTAGCACTACGATAGACAGTACCCAAGCAATGCCTGGCCCTTCACCGAATCCCAACAGCGTGAACAACCAATGGGCGCCATATATTACCCAGGCAACAACCCATTCGATGGGGGCTAGTATTTGCACGTCGTCCGTCTTTCGTTAATTGAAAAAGTCTAGCTACACGCTATGAGGTTATGGGCGGCACGTCATCAACGCCGCCACGCGTAAAGGGATTGCATCGTAAAATGCGCCAAGTTCCAAGCGCGATACCTTTAATAAGGCCGAAGCGTTGAATGGCAAGTAACATGTATGCCGAGCAGGTGGGATAGTAACGGCAGCGGTTGCCGGTCAAGGGGGACAAGAACCGTTGATAGCCGCGAATTAACCAAATTGCGGGCAGCGTGGCATAACGTCGTTTCGTTGGCGAGTTAATTGCCATCCTGCACTTCCCTCTTTCTCGGCTGGCCTAACCGGCGCGCTAGTCGTTTTACTTCTGCTGCCAATTCGGCATAATCGCTCTGCGCCGCATTCGGTAACGCGCGTACCACCAGTTGGGTGCCGCTTGGCAGTTGGGTAGCCAAGTTTAACCGGCAGATTTCTCGCAACCGGCGTCGAATCAAATTACGGCGAGGCGCATTACCAACTCTTTTACCGGCAATAACGCCAAACTGTGGCGGTAAGTCTTGACCGGTGCAGCGAGCCACCAGCACTACTGCCGAACCGCCTTGGCGTCGGCCAGACTTAAGTGTTGCTTTCAGGTCAGTAGTGGTTAGCCGGTGCGCCGCTGGTAGCAACTGCGATACTCGCTATACCGCTAGTTCGTGACGTCCCTTGCGACGACGCGCGCCGAGGATGGCGCGGCCAGCGCGGGTCCGCATCCGAATCCGAAAACCGTGGGTCTTAGCGCGCCGCCGATTGTTCGGCTGGAAAGTCCGCTTGCTCACTTTATTGCTCCTACTTAACAAAAACTGTACGATAAAGACATATTTGGCCACCTTAAAAATGGCAGCCTGCCCACGGTACGTTACCTAGGGTGTGGGCGTCAAATTGCCGACGCCGTACCGAACGCTATTTCGGCACCCTCCGAACGGTGGGGTATCGTAGGCGGTGGAATTGCGAGTGTCAAGAACCATCCGTGACCAATTTTCCCCACCTGTGGATAACTTTGTGGATTGAGTTGTGAGCAACTTGTGAATCTTTGCGTTACCCCTGGTCAAAAGGTATTAAGTTCGCTTGGTGCCGATCGCACAATCAAGCCCCGACAAAGCTGTTGGCCTGTCGCTGTGATCTGGCACACTACAACGTTATCAACAACTGAGACTCCGAGCGGAGCGCTGACCGCGCCGCCGCTAGAGTACCAAAACGCAGGTCTTCGCTAGTCGCAAATGGGCGCCGCGAAGGAGAGGATTACGGGGGCAAAGGCAGTGCTGGACACAGCGATGACGCGCACAGACGAAATAGTGGTTAGCGAAGTATGGGCCGAAACGGCGAAGGCCCTAGAAGTTGACTACAACCTCAGTGCCCGGCAACTTTCTTACCTACGGATGACCCATCCGGTCGGGATGTTCGGCAACAACATCGTGTTGGCTGTCGCCCAAGAATCCACCCGCAATATGTTGGAGACCTCGCTTAAAGAGGACTTGATGTCGGCGCTTTCCGAGGTGCTCGGATACGATGCCTCGTTCGCCATCCAGATTGACCCGCAATTCCACGAAAACATTGCCGGGCCGGTAGTTGATATTGGCACCGATGATGAAGATGGTGACCCGTTGCCACCGGTTGACCATATTCCGCTCGGCCATAGTAAGCCGCAGCCAGCGCCGCAGCTGAACCCGCAATACACTTTTGAGTCTTTTGTGATTGGTTCATCGAACCGCTTTGCCCACGCCGCTGCGCTGGCGGTGGCCGAGGCACCAGCTAAAGCCTACAACCCGCTGTTCATTTATGGTGGTTCTGGGTTAGGCAAAACCCACTTATTGCATGCTATCGGCACCTATTCGCATAAACTATATCCGACGATGAAGGTGCGGTATGTACCTTCTGAGGGCTTCCTCAATGACTTCATTAACGCCGTGCGCGAGGGTAAGGGCGGCAGCATTGACCTGTTCAAGCGGAGTTACCGGGATGTTGATATTCTGCTAATTGACGACATCCAATTTTTACAAGGCAAAAAAGAAACGCTCGAAGAGTTCTTCTGGACATTTAACGAGTTGCAACAAGCTGGCAAGCAAGTGGTCATCACCTCAGACCAGCCGCCAAAAGAATTGCACGGCTTTGACAACCGGCTCAAATCCCGCTTCGCTTGGGGGTTGACTACCGACATCCAGACCCCCGATATTGAAACGCGGATCGCAATTTTGCGTCGCAAAGCCGAAGAGCAAAAATGTGATATCTCTGCCGAAGTTCTTGGATACATCGGCCAACGCATTACAACAAACATCCGCGAACTTGAAGGTGCGTTAACGCGCGTCGCTGCCTTTGCCAGCCTCAATAACCGCAGCGTTGATACTGCGCTCGCTGAAGTCGTTTTGCGCGACATCATCACGAACCCAGAAAACGAAGTAGTTAAGCCCGCTACCATCATCGCAGAAGTAGGCGCGTACTTTGGCGTGGCTTTGGAAGACCTGTGCGGCGGTCGCCGAACTAGGGCACTTTCTGAGGCGCGGCAGATTGCCATGTATCTGTGCCGCGTGATGTGTGAGGGGCTGTCGTACCCGGATATCGCTAAGCTGTTCAACCGTAAAGACCATACGACGGCGATGTATGCGGTCAAGAAGGTGGAAGAGGCGATAGCCGAAAAGGTGACTATCTACAACCAGGTTTCGGAGCTGACTTCGCGCATTAAGCAGAAGTCGCTCGGCACTGCGCTCGCCGCCTAACGGCAACACTCATTAGTTCCACCTACCGGCTATAGCCACCGGGTTATTTTCCCGCGCATCGGCGGGTGCGCGCCAAATCGGATTTTTCGGGCTGCGAAAGAAAACGATTAGCCCTGTGGGAAACATTGTGGGGACACGCCGCCCAGTTGTTTATTGCCTGTGGAGTTCAAAGCTCCCATGCAAGATTCTCCACCAAAATCGGGGTAATCCTGCACCGCAGAACCAACAACCCGGCGGTACTGTGACGTGGGACACAGCCGCTTATTCGCAGCTTCCACACGCCCTACTACCACTACGAAGTTTATAAATCCCCTAGCGCACTTAAACGCCAACCGGAGCCTAACTTCGCCAACCTACTCTGGTTCGCCAGCCCAAGGCAACTAGAATCTAACTAACGCCTTACCAGTTACGCTAATTGGTTTGCGGCGCCACTGCAACATGATTGAGGGGATATTTCTGTGAGATTGACCATAGCCAACGATGTGTTAGCCGATGCGGTGACCTTCGCAGCGCGGGTGTTACCGCTGCGACCGGCCGCGCCCATCTTGCAAGGAATGTTGCTGAAAGCGGATGCGGATGGCACGCTGACTATCTCAGCGTTTGATTACGAAATCTCGGCTCGGGTCACGGTGCCCGCTGAGGTCATCGAACCCGGCGAGGTACTAGTTTCCGGCAAGCTGATGGCCGCAATCGCCAGTGCGCTGCCCAGCGGGAGTGTCAGCATTGACGTAGCTGGGGCTAAAGTTGCCATTAAGGCCGGTTCGGCATCTTATTCGCTGCAAGTAATGCCAATTGAGCAGTATCCAACTTTGCCGAAACTCCCCGAAATCGCTGGCAAGATAGACGCCGAAACTTTCAAGACGATGGTAAATAAAGTCTCGGTTGCTGCCTCGGCTCGCGAAGACGCTAACCCCGTTTTTGCTGGGGTTCGGTTCAAAGTAAATGACGATAAAATTAACTTAACTGCCACGGACCGATATCGGCTGGCGCACTTGGACGGTAGTTGGGATGCGAAGCCGGGTTTGGAAACCTCACTATTAGTTAAGGCTAAGGTGCTGCAGGATGTCGCAAAGAGCTTAGGGACCACTGGTGAAGACATTTCAATTGGTCTCAACACGGACGGTGGGTTAGAGCTAATTGGTTTTTCCAGTGGTGGCAAGCAAACCACTACGCAGCTAATTGATGGGCAATTACCAAACATTGAGGCGATTTTCCCTGAGCAACAACCAATTTATGCTGTATTATCTCGCCCGGCGCTTATTGATGCGGTTAAGCGGGTTAAGCTGGTATCGGATGGCATCATCAAAATTAGTTTTGTTCAAGGTGAAGCTGAGATTAAGGCTGGGCAAGGAGAAGACGCCCAAGCCAGCGAATTGTTGCCAGCCGAATTGGTGGGCGAAGATATTCAGTTCGCAGTTAAGCCCGACTATCTGCTTGATGGGTTAGCGGCAATTAGTGACAACTTTGTCCGGCTGTCGTTTACTGGGCCGGTAAAGCCAGTAGAAATCAGTGGGCAAGAAACTCTGACTGGGGAACGCGATTATAGCTACCGTCACTTTGTTGTACCATATCGCTTGCCGTAAGTGCGATGTACGTCGCTGAGCTGGATTTACTAGATTTCCGGTCTTACGAGAAGCTCAACTTGGCCCTAGTACCAGGCATTACTGCCTTGACTGGGGCCAACGGCGCCGGAAAGACTAATCTAGTTGAGGCCATATACTTCGCCGCAACGCTAGGTTCCCACCGCGTATCTGGTAAAGCACCGCTAATTAGGCAAGGGGCGGAACGCGCGATTATCCGGCTCCGCGCGCGAGCCGGTGAGCGCACTTCCGCTATTGAACTTGAGATACCGCAAACGGGCAGTGGTAGAGCGCGAGTTAATGGCGGCCAAGTGATACCCGTAGGGCAAACAAGAGGAATTGTGCGGGCCGTTATGTTTAGCCCAGAAGACCTAACTATCATTAAAGGTGAGCCGGATATTCGACGCCGGTTTATTGATGATTTAGTGCTCCAAGCCAGGCCAACGCTATTTGGGTATTATCGCGATTATGAGCAAATATTGCGGCAGCGTAACGCTTTCTTAAAGAATGCCCGTCAGTTTGGCAAGCATGATGACACGATGCATCAAATTCTCACCGAACAACTCATCCAGGTGGGAATCGAAATAACAACGGCCCGGATTCTGCTAATCGCAACAATACAACCGTTAGTGGCCAGTGCTTATCAACAAATTGCGGATACTACTACGCCTACGCAGCTTGCCCTGGTGTTGGATGGGCCGAGGGAAGAACTGTCGGACGGATCGGTGGATGCGCAGGTTGGCACCCCGGCGATAGCGCCGGATGCGCCCCAGGAGCAGACACCGCAACTCAGGGAACAGCTAGCCGCCTATTACCAACAGCAGTTTGCCGCGAAATATAGCCAAGAGCTGGCCCGCGGCTACACCTTGGTTGGCCCACACCGAGACGATTTAGCACTAACCTTAGCCGGGCTACCAGCTAAAGGTTATGCGTCGCACGGCGAAACTTGGTCGCTGGCCCTCGCCCTAAAATTGGCCGCGTTTACCTATCTGAAACACCAATACGCGGCTGCTCCCAATGCTGAGGGGGCAGAGCAAAGTCAAGATAGCGACCCAATCCTAATTTTGGATGATGTCTTTGCCGAATTGGACGAAAAGCGCCGGTCTAGTTTAACTAAGGCAATTAAAGATGTGCAACAAGTCTTTATCACTAGCGCAGTGGCTAGCGATATTCCAGCGGAGTTAGATTTCAACATGTTTCGCGTGGAAAATGGCAGTGTGCAATGAGTGACGATACTCAGCAACAAAGTTATGCCACACAGATGTTGCGCCGCGTTCAGGCTAGTGCGGCAGCGCACGGTCATACGCCAACCAACTTAGCAACCGGCCTGGCAAAACCGGACAAAACTAAACACGGCGACCCCGTGCTGATTGGTCAGGTTTATGCGGATTTAGCCCAGTCGGTAGGTTGGCAGCCAGCGCTGTCCACCGCCCGGCTTAGTGCGCTCTGGCCGCAGATTGTCGGCCAAGTTGCTGCCCAACATAGTTATGTGGTGGAGTACCAACCAGACTTGATTAAGATTGGCGCGACATCCGATAATTGGGCGGTGCAGCTGCGGTTGTTAGAGCCGACAATAAAAGACAAAATCGCCCAAGTTACCGGGTTGGGAACGGTGGGTAATATTGTGATTTTGCCGCCGCGCACAGCCGGTACGATTCGCCGCCGACAAGGCCGGTAAATAGCTATAAGACATAGGGTAGCAGCGCGCCAAAAATAGCGCTAAATACTGCGTGTATTAGCGATTATCGCCCCCTGCTTGATATAATAAACATAGTTTTAAGTGCCATGCGTAGCGCCTATTATTTTACCGCTACGTTTTCTGATGAGGTGGTTGTGGAAGAGAATTCGCTGCAAACCTACGATGCCGACAACATCACAGTTCTTGAGGGTTTGGAGGCCGTGCGCAAGCGGCCTGGGATGTATATCGGCTCAACCGGGCCGCGTGGGTTGCATCACCTGGTTTACGAGATCGTGGATAACTCCGTTGATGAGGCTCTAGCTGGCCATGCCACGGAGATTACGGTGACGTTGCTGGCCGATGGCGGGGTGCGGGTGTCTGATGACGGCCGTGGTATTCCGGTGTCTGAGCACCCGACAGAGCATAAGTCAACGCTGGAAGTTGTGATGACGGTGCTGCATGCGGGCGGTAAGTTCGGCGGCGGCGGGTATACCGTTTCCGGCGGTCTGCACGGTGTGGGTATGTCGGTCGTCAACGCGTTGAGCACGCGGTTTATCTCCGAAGTGCGCCGCGATGGGCATCTGTGGCGCCAAGAGTACGCCAACGGTGGCCACCCGGTTACGCCGGTGGAACAACTTGCTGAGCTAGATGTGACAGACCATACCGGCACTACCCAAACATTCTGGGCGGATCCAGATATTTTTGAAACCACCGATTACGATTTTGAGATTCTGCGGGCCCGGTTCCAACAAATGGCGTTCTTAAATAAGGGCCTAAAGATTACCTTAATAGATGAACGGCATCCAGCGGCTGATACGGCTGATGAAATTGCTGGTGAGTCCCCAGAAGTCGAGGCCGAGGCGGCCAATGAGAATCGAACCGTGGTGTTCCAATACGCTGACGGGTTACTTGATTATGTGCGGCATCTGAACTCGGGTAAAAAAGTCGAAGTAGTTAACCCAGACATCATTGATTTTAGTGCCGAAGATACCAAGAACCATATCTCGCTAGAGCTGGCTATGCAGTGGACGGGTGCCTATAACGAGTCCATCCATACCTATGCCAACACCATTTCGACAACCGAAGGTGGAACCCACGAAGAGGGCTTCCGCGCGGCGTTGACTAACCTGGTGAATTCGTATGCCCGGGAAAAGGGCATCCTGAAAGAAAAAGAAGAAAACCTGACCGGCGACGATATCCGCGAAGGCTTAACTGCCGTTATGTCCGTCAAGCTTGAAGAACCACAGTTTGAGGGGCAAACTAAAACTAAGCTGGGCAACACTGAGGTAAAGACGTTTGTCCAAAAGGTAGTGCGCGAAAAACTCACCGATTGGTTTGATGCTCATCCTAATGAGGCGAAAGACATTATTCGCAAGGCGATGTCGGCCGCGTTAGCTCGAATTGCGGCCCGCAAGGCCCGCGAAGCCACTCGCCGCAAGGGCATTTTGTCGTCTGGTGGCATGCCGGGCAAACTGAAAGATTGCCAATCGCGTAACCCGTCCGAATCCGAAATCTTTATCGTTGAGGGCGATTCGGCAGGTGGTTCAGCTGTGCGGGGCCGCAATCCACACAATCAAGCTATTTTACCAATTCGGGGTAAAATCTTGAACGTTGAACGCGCGCGCTTAGATAAAGCGTTGGCTAATACCGAAGTCCAAGCGCTCATTACGGCGTTTGGGACGGGCATCGGCGAAGAGTTCAACCTAGAGAAATTGCGTTACCACAAAATTGTGCTTATGGCCGATGCTGATGTGGATGGCCAACATATCGCAACTTTGCTGCTGACGTTACTTTTCCGTTATATGCGGCCGTTAGTTGAGGCAGGCCACGCATACCTAGCGATGCCGCCGCTATATCGCATTAAGTGGACTAACGCGGCCCACGATTTCGTCTATTCGGATCGCGAACGTGATGAAGCTTTGGCCCGAGGCAAGGAGGCCGGGAAACGGCTGCCAGCCACCAGCGCCATCCAGCGGTACAAAGGTTTGGGCGAGATGGATTATTCAGAATTGTGGGAAACCACAATGGATCCCGAAAATCGTACGCTGCGACAAGTAACAATAGATGATGCGGCAGCAGCCGACGAGATTTTTTCGGTTCTAATGGGTGAAGATGTTGAAGCCCGACGGAACTTTATCCAACGCAACGCTAAAGACGTCCGCTTCCTAGATATTTAAGGATATTCAAGGCAACCACCATGACCGAAGACCAAAACGAACCATTAGACGAAATCATTGACGCGGAATTAGTTGAGGAAACCCTCGATGCTGACGGCGTTGCAGCCGAAATTGTGGCCGACGCACCCGACATCATAACGCCAGCCGGGGAGGTTATCCGCAACGATGACTATCCGGTAGTAATTCACGGCCAAATTGAGCAAACCGACCTCAATGTCGAAATGCAAAAGAGTTACCTGGATTACGCGATGAGCGTTATTGTTGGCCGCGCCCTCCCAGATGTCAGGGACGGCCTCAAACCCGTGCATCGCCGCGTGGTTTACACCATGTACGTGACCGGAAACCGGCCAGACCGTGCTTTTCGCAAATCAGCCAAAGTGGTGGGCGAGGTCATGGCCGAATACCACCCGCACGGCGATTCAGCGATTTACGATACGTTAGTACGCCTCACGCAAGACTGGGTAATGCGTTACCCATTGGCATCCGGGCAAGGAAACTTCGGTTCCCCCGGTAATGACCCAGCGGCTGCTTATCGGTATACCGAATGTCGGATGGCACCCATCGCGATGGAATTAGTGCGCGATATTGATAAAGGCACCGTAGATTTCCAACCCAATTACGATGGTTCCACCTCCGAACCAGTGGTATTACCAGCGCGGTTCCCTAACCTATTGGTTAATGGTTCTTCGGGCATTGCAGTGGGGATGGCAACCAATATCCCGCCGCACAATTTACGGGAAGTTGCCGACGGTGTGCAGTGGTATTTGGATAACCCCGATGCCACTAATCAAGAATTACTGGAAGCCTTATTACAATATATCAAAGGCCCAGACTTCCCTACCGCCGCGACTATTTTAGGCCGCAAAGGTATCGAAGATGCCTATCGGACTGGCCGTGGTTCCATCATTATGCGGGCCGTGGTAAATGTCGAAGAAATCCATGGCCGGCTCTGCTTAGTGGCCACTGAACTGCCATATCAGGTAAACCCAGATAACTTAGCCGAAAAGATTGGGAATCTGGTAAACGAGGGCCGGTTGCAAGGTATTTCGGATGTCCGCGACGAAACCTCTGGACGCACGGGCCAGCGGTTAGTTATCGTGCTAAAGCGTGATGCGGTGCCGAAAGTGGTGCTGAATAACTTGTATAAGCACACGCAACTGCAAGAAACTTTCGGCGCTAATATGCTTGCCCTAGTTGATGGGGTGCCCAGAACTCTGAGCCTGGATGCGTTTGTGCGACATTGGGTAAATCACCAAATTGAAGTCATCCAACGGCGTACCGAATTTTTGTTGGCCGATGCCAGAAAGCGCATCCATATCTTGCAGGGCTATCTCAAAGCCTTAGATATGCTGGATGAAGTAATTGCGCTTATCCGCGCGTCCGTCGATGCAGATAATGCCCGGAATGGGCTGATGAATCTGCTGAGCGTTGATGAAGAGCAAGCTAACGCAATTCTCGCTTTGCAGCTGCGGCGGCTAGCGGCGTTAGAGCGGCAAAAGATTATTGACGAACATGCGGCGTTGGAACTCGAAATTGCTGACCTGCTAGATATCCTTGCTAAGCCGAACCGCCAGCGGTTTATCGTGAGTTCCGAGTTGGCGGCCATCGTCGAAAAATATGGGGACGACCGGCGCACCGTCATCATCGGGCATGATGGGGACTTAACTGATGAAGACCTTATCCCGGTCGAAGATATGGTAGTTACCATAACGCGGGGTGGTTTTGCCAAACGCACCAGAACCGATGCTTACCGGGCACAACGCCGGGGTGGTAAAGGCATCAAGGGCGCCCAATTGCGCGAAAACGACATCGTGGACCATTTCTTTACCACCACTACTCACCATTGGTTGTTATTCTTTACCAACCTTGGCCGGGTATATCGGGCTAAAGCCTACGACTTACCAGAGGGAGGCCGCGATGCGAAAGGGCAACACGTCGCCAATATGCTGCAATTCCAGCCCGGCGAAGAGATAAAGCAAATCCTCGCCATTGAAGATTACGACCAAGCCGAATATCTGGTCTTAGCAACCAAACGTGGGTTAGTCAAAAAGACGAAACTCAGCGAATACAATTCGCCGCGTCAGGCCGGGTTAATTGCCATCAACTTGCGCAATGACGATAACGGACTCCCAGATGAACTAATCGGTGCCATGCTCGCCAATTCGGATGACGAGCTAATGTTGGTGACGCGCGGCGGCCAATCTGCCCGCATTGCCGCTGATGACACGTCTTTGCGCCCCATGGGCCGGGCCACCAGTGGTGTCACAGGCATGCGGTTCCGGTCCGATGATGAACTGCTCACCGCCGATGTCATCCGGCCTGGCTCGTACCTATTTACCGTGACCCAAGGCGGTATCGCGAAGCGCACTGCTCTGTCGCTCGAAAACTGGCGGCAAATTGGGCGTGGTGGCCTAGGTGTCCGGGTGGCGCAACTGCCGGAGGACAACGGCAAACTGGTCGGCGCGCTGGTCGTAGATGAAGATGACGAAGTGCTCGTAATCATGGAGCAGGGCAAAATCGTGCGTTCGTCCGTGGCTGGCGTGCGGCCCACTGGGCGGTCAACGCAGGGCGTCACATTTGCGAAACCGGCCCCCGGCGACCGGATAATCGCGGTGGCACGCAATGTGGAACGACGCACGGAAGACCTTGACCAACCGGTGAGCGCCGGGGCATTGGACGCAGCCAGCGAGGTTGCTAAGGTGTCAAGTACCGAAAATCTGGAAACCGATACGGTAGAGTTCGCCGATAGCGCACCTATCGGAGCAGCTGTCCAGGTGCTGGAAAAAATTGAAGTAGGGCAGGAATGAGTACCGAAACAAACACACAGTTGTTAGACGCGCCGGTGGACGCGAAAGCGGCTGCAATGGCTAGGGCGCGTGAAGTGCTCGCCACATCCCGGCAAACCGTGCTGGTTGACGAGCAGCCGATGGTCGTGCTGCCCGAACCCGCGCCCAATTTGCCGCCCGTCAACTATCTGCCGCCGCAGTACCAAGTGCCTGCGCCGCGTTCCGTGCATAAGGGCCCGCGGCGTGTGCGCCTGACCGTTTCGCGCATTGACCCGTGGTCCGTGATGAAGCTGGCGTTCCTGTTAGCGTTGGCGGCTGGCATCATGGCAGTTGTCGCGACGGCACTGTTCTGGTTGGTAATTGACCACCTGCATGTGTTCTCCACGTTGCAAGACTTCATCAACGAAGCCGTGGGTAGTGCCACTGTGAACGTGACCCAGTATTTTGAGTTTGGCCGCATCGTGGCGCTTTCCACCCTGATTTCGGTGGTGAACGTGGTGATTATGACGATTCTGGCTGCCATCATGGCGATTCTTTACAACATTACGTCGGCGTTGGTGGGCGGCATCCGCGTCACCTTAATTGACGACTAATAAGCAAATACCTTAACTGGGTGGTTAAGGCGGCAAAGCCCGTCTGGTAACCACCCAGTTTTGTTTGCGACTATCTTTATGCGGCTACCGTTGCAGGCTTGACCCCTCCGTCATTGCTGCCTGGACTTTTCCGTCATTGCAGGCTCGACCTTTCCGTCATTGCTGTCCGGGTTTTTCCGTGACTGCGGGGTTTGACCCCTCCATCATTGGTGCCTGGACTTTTCCGTCATTGCAGACTTGACTTTTCCGTCATTGCGGGCTTGACCCGCAATCCGGCTCTCCAAAGACGTAAATCACGGCACGCCCAGATGCCTTAAGACGGCCAGCACCCGCCGGTTATCATCGCCGGTGTTGTCCAGGCCCAACTTGTCGAAAATCGCGGCAATATTCTTTTCCACCGCGCCCGCCGAAAGGTAGAGCGCCCGCGCGATAGCACCATT
>JGI24699J35502_11133785_pt1 | contig 15607 bp, 12 predicted proteins | sample TergutMp193P4_FD_35502 | JGI IMG/M metagenome (IMG submission 35502) | reverse complement strand
TCCCCGGCGGGACAAAAAAGACGAATATTTTGAAACATTGACACATTTTTTGCATCTCCCTGCAGGGAGAGCCGGGCATAACATCCGATAATCATTTTAATTATTTAAATAAAAAATTATTTTTAAAAATATAATTTGTATTAACTATAGCTTTTATATTTCGTTATCGCATAATGTTTGAATTTGTTCTTTGAGAGCCGGTAAGTTTTTAGCTGTACCCAAACTATCATTTCATCGGTATCATAATAGCCATGTACTAAAATATGCCTCATTGAAATTATTTTTCCCCATTCTATTTCAGGATGATTATTTCTGAAATCATAAGTCAATTTGTAACTTGCCTCTCCTATAATTTCAAGATTTTTGACGACAGCAAACAGAAGCATTTTATTACTTAAAAATTCCTCGAAATCAACATCTTTTGTAAATTCCATAACATAATCTATAGACTCTAATATATGCTCAAGTCTTCCTTTATCCTTAATTTGCTCTCTCATATACCAAAATTTTATCCTGCTCTGCCGATTCTTGTGCGAATTTTCTGAGCCGCCCTTCCTGCACCAAATCGACTTTTTTATGCAATAATTTTTCAAGGTCGATCATAATTCCCGCATAATCAAAAAGGGTAATGTGCGCATCTTTATCAAAGCGTACCATGATGTCGATATCGCTTTTGGGCGTTTCTTCCCCGCGTGCATACGAACCGAATACCCACGCCTTTTCTACGGGATAAGCGGGGAAAAACGCCTGTAACTTATTGATTAGGGTTTGTTTCATGCCAAAATGATTATCTTGTTACAAAAATACCGGTTTTTTTAATACCCGACAAAATACAGAATGATTATTCGGGAGCATTGCACTTTCAATAATTTCATGTAATTAACGGAACAAATCCGTCCGTTCATTCGACGCTCCGGTTCAAAATTAATAAAAAGCAAACATTCAACGGTCTTTAGATTTAAAAAAGTTATTAAAAGCTTGTAAAATGATACATTTTGCTATTCTTTTCTCGATTTTTCTGTCATTTTATTTGTCGTTTAAAAAAAACGATTACCTTTGTGGTCAAGTTTTAAATTATTCAAATCAATTATCAATATGAAAGCTAAAGACGTTTTAGAAAACTTAAAAAGACGATTCCCGAACGAACCGGAGTATCATCAAGCCGTTCAAGAAGTAGTGGAAACCATCGAAGAGGTGTACAACCGGCATCCTGAATTTGAAAAATACAATTTGATTGAAAGGTTATGTATTCCCGACAGAATATTTTCTTTTCGTGTGACTTGGATCGACGATCATGGAAATACGCAAGCGAATATGGGATACCGTATACAACACAACAACGCCATCGGCCCGTACAAAGGCGGTTTGCGTTTTCACTCTTCGGTAAATCAGTCTATTCTGAAGTTTTTGGCATTTGAACAAACTTTCAAAAACTCGTTGACGACTCTTCCGATGGGCGGCGGAAAAGGCGGTTCCGATTTCAATCCCAAAGGCAAGTCCAATAATGAAATCATGCGTTTTTGTCAGGCATTCATGACCGAACTTTGGAGATATATCGGTCCAGAAACCGACGTGCCTGCGGGTGATATCGGCGTAGGAGGACGCGAAATAGGGTATATGTACGGCATGTACAAAAAATTGGCCCGTGAAAATACCGGAACATTGACCGGAAAAGGAATCGAATTCGGGGGTTCCCTCATTCGTCCCGAAGCTACCGGATACGGAAATATCTACTTTTTGATGAATATGCTGAAAAGAAAAGGCATCAGCAATTTGAAAGGACAAGTTGTCGCCATTTCCGGTTCGGGTAATGTTGCGACCTATACTGCCGAAAAAGTATTGGAATTGGGAGGAAAAGTAATCACTCTTTCCGACAGCAACGGGTACATCTATGATCCGAACGGTATCGATGCCGAAAAACTGAACTATGTGTTTGAATTGAAAAATATTTATCGCGGACGTATCAAAGAATATGCCGACAAATACAAATGCAAATATGTTGAAGGAGGTCGTCCGTGGGGTGAAAAATGCACCATTGCGCTGCCGAGCGCCACTCAAAACGAATTGAACGGAGACGACGCACGCACACTGATTTCCAACGGCTGCATCGCCGTGTCGGAAGGCGCCAATATGCCTTCGACTCCCGAAGCCGTGCATGTTTTCATCGAAAATAAAATTTTGTATGCTCCGGGTAAGGCTGCCAATGCCGGCGGCGTATCGGTAAGCGGTTTGGAAATGACACAAAACTCCATCAAATTAAGCTGGAGCCGTGAAGAAGTCGACGAAAGATTAAAAACGATCATGAAAGATATTCATGACGCTTGCGTAAAATACGGTACCGAAGGCGATTTTGTCAACTATGTGAAAGGTGCGAACATCGCCGGCTTCATGAAAGTTGCCAAAGCCATGATGGCACAAGGGGTTGTTTAATAAAGCATTCGGAAAAAGTGATCCGGAAATAGCGGAAAGTATAAAAGAAGAGAGGGGCACCACACAGTGTGAGACCCCTCTTTCTTTTAACATCTTTCTGCTTCCAATAACCTTTCCTCTTTCATTTTTTCATCCCGCCTGTAAAATCGTTTGAGGCGATTTCCAGATATTATTGAGCCTTTTGTCGCTTTCGATGGCTTTTTGTTGGTTTTCCAACCGGGCGATGATGCTGCCCAAAAATTTTTTAGCGGCATTAGGAATCGGCAGATACATAACGAAAAAGTTCTTATAATTGGCGTTATTAAAAACAATCATGTGAAGCACTTCCCATAATGGCCTTCCTTGCTTTTTTTCGGCGATGGCGATAATGCTTTTCAATAAAAGCACCTCTTTTTCCGACGCTTTGTCATTCCCGAAGTAACCGTATTTGTTTAAGTCGTCTATTACAGCCAGATAATGACTGTGAGGAGAACTTTCTTTGTAATAAGACACAAAATCCCTTAAATATTCATACTCGTCTGCCCCTATGTCTTCCGACGGAACATTGTTTTCCTTGTGATGAGGAATTAATTCACTGACTTTTTTCCATAATTCATCAATGGGTTCAGTAAGCCATTTCGTATACCTTAATTGTGTTTTCATAAACTATTTTTTTAAAGGTTAAATAAGATAAAAAATACTAGAAAAATTACAATATCAGGATAAATAAATCATTTATTCACCGGAAAACGAAATAAGGCTTCTAAATTATTGAAGAATGTCGTTTTTACAGTGTTTCAGTTTCTCGTTCAGCATAAAAAAATATGATAAGTATACTACAAAAACCGTGCCATATTTTAAACGCTCTGTCGCAAAAACAAAAGAGTACAATATTTAAATTTTTTGTGACTTTTCTTTATGTCTTTGCTTCTTCGCGTTTGAAAGATTAAACCTTAAATTTTGCCTTCTACTTATCAAAATTCGAAATTACAGGCAAAAATCCGGTTTTCAAAAAAAAATATATTAATAAAAGTGAAAACGATATAAATTTAACATACCGGACATATTTGTATGACTTTTTTATAAATTATTATAAAAAAGATGCCCCGAATGAGGCATCTTTTTGCTTGATATCAGTTTTATCAGCGAATCAGAAAAATTTAAAACCAATGCACATAACACATATCCATTCTGTGGGGCAAATCCGGATTTTTCGGGAACAACCGGAATGAATATTTAAAAATGCCCCCATGTTGCAGTTCATGAGTCAGCTTGAAATACATGAGATTTTCCTCCGTTTTCACCAAATCAAATTCGGCAATGTCCACCACATTGATTTTATTATTGTCTGTCGAGTCAATCGTCGTGACAACAAGTTCCACTCCCAAACAAGAGTCGGTCAATTCTCCTTTATCGATGACGGCCTCGATAGTATACTCCTGCCCGGAAACAAGATGTACTCCCGATGTCGACGCAACAACGTCCGGAACCGATACGACTTTGACGGTATCCCATTTGTCGGCGACCATTTCTTTCCAAGCCGCAATGGATTTGGCTTTTGCGTATCCGTCGGCTTTCAGTTTTTTCGAACGGCTCGCCAGCTTGCTGTAAAAACGTTCGATATAATCATCCAGCATTCGTTTGGTCGTATAAGCAGGCGCTATTTGAGCGATGGAATTTTTGATGTATTGAATCCATTCGGGCGAATATCCTTTGCTGTTTTTGGCAAAATACATCGGTATGATTTGATTCTCCAACATGGCGTAAATGGTGGCGGCATCCAACTGATCTTGATGCTCGCTGTTTTCGTACGTGATTTTATCGGTCAATGCCCAGCCGGCGCCTTCCACATAACCTTCATACCACCAACCGTCAAGCACCGATAAATTCAACACGCCGTTCATTTCGGCCTTTTGTCCGGAAGTTCCCGAAGCTTCCAACGGGCGGGTCGGCAAATTCATCCAAACATCCACTCCCGAAATCAATCGTTTGGCTAACTGCATGTCGTAATTTTCCAGGAAAATGATTTTTCCCAAAAATTCCGGACGACGAGAAATCTCGATGATGTGTTTGATCAATGCTTGTCCGCCTCCGTCGGCAGGATGCGCTTTTCCCGAAAAAATAAACTGGACGGGACATTGCGGATTATTTACAATCTTAGACAACCGGTCCAAATCCATAAACAATAAATGAGCGCGTTTATAGGTGGCAAAACGACGTCCGAATCCCATCAACAAAGCATTCGGATTTATCTTTTCCAAAATGGAAATGATACGGGACGGATCGCTTTGATTTTTCAACCATCCTTCTCTGAATTGATCCATAATGTATTTCAACAGTTTCTTTTTAAGTAACTGGCGTGTTTCCCAAATTTTACTGTCGTCAACACTATAAATCGCTTCCCAAATATTTTTATTCGATTCATCGTTCATCCAATTTTTGGCAAAATACTTGTTGTACAGTTCTTTCCATTCCGTAGCCGTCCATGTAGGCATGTGCACTCCGTTTGTCACATAACTCACGTGCAATTCTTCCGGAAAATATCCGCTCCAAATGGGTTGAAACATTTCCTGTGACACTTTGCCGTGCAACCAGCTTACTCCGTTTACTTCCTGACAGGTATTGCAGGCAAATACGCTCATGGAAAATTTTTCGCCGGTTCCCGGATGTTCACGTCCCATGTCCATCAGGTCATGCGGGGAAATCCCCATTTTTCCCGGAAATTCCGACATATATTTCATGAAAAGTCCTTCTTCAAAACTGTCGTGCCCGGCAGGAACAGGGGTATGCACCGTATATAAAGAGGATGAACGGACAACTTCCAATGCCTGATCGAACGTTAATTTTTCGTCTTGAATATAATCGACCAGACGTTGCGCATTGATAAGAGCCGCATGCCCTTCATTGCAGTGATAAACATCTTTTTTGATTCCCAATTTTTTCAGCAGCAGAATTCCTCCCACTCCCAGCAAATATTCCTGTTTCATCCGATTCTCCCAATCGCCGCCGTATAAATGATGGGTAATGGAACGGTCGAACTCGCTGTTCAAATCCATATCGGTATCCAACAGATACAACGAAATACGTCCGACATTCACCCGCCATACATTGGCATGAACCAATCGTCCGGGATACGGAACCTCCAACACCATTTGATTGTCGGAGCTATCCGTAACCGGTTCCAACGGCAACTGTCCGAAATTCTGAAATTCATAATTGGCGATTTGTTGCCCGTCGGGAGAAAGACTTTGGGTGAAATAACCGTACCGGTACAAAAAACCCACAGCCGTCATGTCCACATTGCAATCACTTGCCTCCTTTAAATAATCTCCGGCCAGAATACCCAGCCCGCCGGAATAAATTTTGAGGATGGTCGCCAATCCGTATTCCATGCTGAAATAAGCTACGGACGGAATATCGGTATTGGGCTTTTCATCAATGTATTTACGGAAATTGCCGTACACCCGGTTGATTTCCTCCATCAAAACCTTATCTTCCACAATTTCCTCCAAACGCTCATAACTGATTCTGTCCAACAAAAGAACAGGATTCCGTCCGCATTTTTTCCACACGTCGGGGTCGATTTTACGGAACAATCTGGTCGCTTCGGAGTTCCAAATCCACCATATATTTAAGGTAAGTTCCTCCAACTTGATCAATTCATCAGGAACTCTCGATTTTACCGAAATATCCTTCCAAACGGGAAGATTTGAATTGTTGACTTTTACTTTCATACGTTCATTTTTTATTTTTTACTTATGGTCTTCCATGGAATCCGCAATCATATATTCTCTTTAAAGTGAACGTCAGTTCATGCGGGTTTCATAGATAATTTTTAATTTTCTGTCGTGTTCCCGGCTTTTTTACTTAAAGCGATGTGATACGCTTGTTGATAATTTTTGATAAAATATTGCCACTGTGCTTTGTTAGACGTATGCAAAGCCTGTCTTCTGATCACGGCTATGTCTTCGTCCGATTTATTGATCAATGACTCGATCGATTTTGCGATTACATTTATAACATCAAAATAATTAAAATCCGAGCGATGAACAACTTTCACACCGGTACCTGTTTCTATTTCGTCGCGAATGCGATTGACCCATAATCCGAAACCGGCCAAATCCGTTGTCACCGTCGGAATCGAAAAAGCGATGCTTTCCAAAGGTGTATATCCCCATGGTTCATAATAAGAAGGGAAAATCGTGACATCCATTCCGATCAACAAATCATAGTATGATTTATTGAAAATGCCGTCAGATCCCGTAAGATAAGAAGGAACGAAAATGATTTTTACTTTCTCGTCCCGGGTATTTTTAAATCCGCGATAAATGATTTGCTTCAAAACAGCATCATTTCCCTGATCATGGAGCCAGTGAGTAATAAACGGGAACTGAAGGGCCGGATCCAATATGTCGTTGCTCATGTTGTCGACCAAATCACGACGAGGGCAATCGACATAAGCGGGAACCATGATAAATGCAATGATGTCTTTATCGACATTTCCCGTCTGGTTGATATTATGCATGACATCGATAAACACATCGAGGCCTTTGTTTTTATATTCATATCTTCCGCCCGTCGCAATCAAAAAAGTATCGGCCGACGGCCTGTAACCCAACAAGTTTTCGGCTACGTATAACAACAATTTTCGGGCCTCGCTTCGTTTTTTATCGTAATTTTTGCCTTTAGATACAAAATCATCTTCAAAACCGTTTAACACCACAACATCCGGTTTCCGTTCGAGCAATTGTTCACATTCCCGCGCCGTAATATCGCTGACGGTCGTAAAACAATCCACTTGTTGAGCGGTGGTCTTTTCCAACGAATGCTTGGAAACCATGTTCAATTCACGGGCCATTTGATCGCCGTTGTATCCTTTCAAATAAGCATACAACGGTTTATTGTTCCCGGCAATCGAACGTCCGATGCCGGTGGCATGTGTCGTAAAAACCGTTCCTATTTCCGGAAATTTGTGTTTAATATACAATGCACCCATTCCGGTCGTCCATTCATTAAAATGAGCGATGACTTTTTCTCCGCCGGTCAACCCGAACGTATAAAAACTCTCGATGATCAGGGCCGATGCCAACGAAAACATACAGGCTTCATCGTAATCTCCGTAAGCATGAAGAGAATCTACGCCGAACCATTCCCACATTCTGGCATACAAGGTATTTTTCACGGGATAAAACGGTTCGAAATCAACCAAAATAACATACGGTTTGCCCGGTATGTCCCAATATCCGGTACGCACCTTTAATCCGCTTACAGCAGTCGCATATTCTTTCCATTCATGGAAAACATCCTCATTTTCAATAAAATAAACATTATTTACCGTCAGATCGGGACCAATAAAAATGATCCGCTTTTCATATAGCTTTTGCAGGGTTCTTGCTTTGGTCGAAAGCACCGTATAAATACCTCCCACTTTGTTGCATACTTCCCAGCTGACTTCAAATATATAATCGGGTTTTATTAAGTCATTTACCATTCTGCAGTATTTATAAAGTAGAATTTTTATCTCAAAAATATTCGGCAAAGGTATGATTTTTTTATGGTATTTAAAAAATATACTTTTTTTTATGGAAAAATGAATGCCGGAGTACTCCCTATTGTACAAGTCGGAATAAAAGTTCATTCCGGGAATGATTCACCAACTTGTAAAATATTGATTTTATGTTATAACCAATTAAAAATGAAAGACATGGTACAAGATGTTAATTTAACTTCGCAAGAATGGTGCGATCTTATTTTTCAAGGAAAAAACAAGCAATATGGTGCTTATGTTTTAAGACAAACTTCCGGCAAACGACATGTGTATGGTATAATCGCCGTATGTGCTTTTATCGGTATGGTTGTTGCGCTGCCTTATTTCATTCGAACCGTAACGTCCGGTAAGGATACGTTCGAATATAAAAATACTGTTGTGCTGATCGATCCGACGGTTAATAATAAAACAGAAACTCCGCCGAATCCGATTGTGGAACCACCCAAGCCTCTGCCGAGGGCATCTATTATGTATGTTCCTCCGAAAATAGTGGATAAAGTGACCGACAACCAAACAAATATTCCCATCACGCAAAGTGTCATCGAATCTGATGCGGTTGTCGGTATTGCAACGGTAAAAGGCAATCCGAATAGTGGCAGACCAGCCGATACGGATGATAACGTTTCGGATGTCGTTATTACCGGAACGACTGATCCCACCATTTGTCTTGTTGCCGAACAACAACCCGAATTTCCCGGAGGAATATCTGAATTGATGAAATTTTTGAGCAGTCATTTAAAGTATCCGCAAGCAGCCATTGATATGGGGATTGAAGGTAAAGTGACGGTTCAATTCGTGGTCTCCAAAACCGGTGCAATATCCGGCATCAAAGTTTTACAATCGCTGAATCCGGTCTGTGACAAAGAAGCCGTACGGTTGATTTCTTCCATGCCGAATTGGATTCCCGGAAGACAAAACGGATATCCCGTCAGCGTGTATTATACCATTCCGATACGGTTCAAAATCACCCCTCAATAACCATGAACGGTTGATAATGAATTATTTGTAATTGTCCGTCATCAATGGCAGGATTTATATAATCAACATGATGAATTCCGAAAACACCGGTTATTCGTTTTTTCATAAATTTAACATAATCGGAAAATGTATTTTTCATACCTTTGTGTGGTTTTTCCGGAAAAACGATATATACGGTGTTTTTTAATGAAATAGAAAATATATTATGAAACATAGCACTTATTTTTTTGTTCTTTCTATTATCATGATGGGGACGCTGTTTGCGTCATGTGATTCAACTCCGAAAAAGACGCCGGATTATGTTGTTCCCATCTATTGTGATGAAGATTTTGAACCGATCATATCCACCGAAGCCGAAGTTTTCGAAGCTTTAAATGCTCCAAAAGGAGTTATTCCATGTTACAGCGATGAGGTGACCGCCGTTAAAATGCTTTTAAATGACAGTGTCCGATTGATTGTCACTTCCCGCAGATTGACAAATTCCGAAAAAAAGATGCTGCTCGACACGAAAAAATTAGTGGTCAGAGAAGTGCTCATAGCTTATGACGGAATAGCGATCATCGTGAATAAAAGCAATCCCGACTCGTTGATTACCGTCGATAACCTGAAAAAGATTTTTATGGGGCAAATTACGGATTGGAATCAATTGAATCCCAATTCAAAATTGGGTAAAATTCAAACGGTTTTCAACCATCCTTCTTCCGGAACGGTGCAGTATGTCAAAGACTCTATTTGCGAAGGAAATGCATTATCATCCGATTTAAGGGCTTTGAAAACCAATAAGGATGTTTTGGAACACGTTATTGCAACACCGAATGCGTTGGGCATCATCGGCGTCGGGTGGATCAGCAATGAGAAAGATTCGCTTCAACTGAGTTTTTCCGAAAAGGTGTCGGTAATGGGTATCACAACCGCTTCCTTTCCCACCAATAGCAATGTCAGCCGTCCTTATCCGTACAGCTTGAAATTAAGAAGCTATCCGTTTATCCGTGAAGTGTATATTGTTCATACCGACCCGTCTTTAAATACCGAATTTTATTTTGCTAATTTTGTGGCGGGAGAAAGAGGCCAACGCATCATTCTGAAATCAGGTCTTTTACCGGCAACGCAAGTGACCAGACTTGTCGAAAGAAAAGATCATTTTTAACTTGATTTAACCTGATTAAAAGGGCGGAATTTATTTAAATCGAATATTATAACTTACTTATTTAATAATAGAACGATGATGACTAAACGTAAAAAAAATTTGTTTGTACCTGTTATTTGTTTTTTTGTCGCAAGCGCTCTTTTTGCCGGCAATGATAAATGTCTCGATTATTATAACGGAGGGATGTCGGCAACCGCCAAAATTTGCCTGAACTCGCAACTTTCAACGGAAACGGGGGCTTCTCTTGCCGAGGCTTATTATTATCTCGGAGAAATATACCTCGACGGGAACAATCAGGATTCCGCTTCTTACTGCTTTCAAAAAAGTGCCGAAGCAGACGCCGAATATCCTTATGCGTTGGTGGGAAAAGGACATTTGGCTTTGTTGAAAAACAATAAAGCGGAAGCCGATGTTTTATTTTCCGGCGCTGCCAAAATGGATAAAAAAGACAGCAATATTCCGGTTCAAACGGCTTTGGCTTATGCAAAATGCAAAATGTTCACCGAAGCATACGTCCAATTAGACAAAGCCCGCAAAATCAATAAAAATAATCCGGACATCTACGTTGCCGAAGGAGACATCATTTTAATGCAGGATCCTTCGAGAGCCGGTGACGCCGCCGGAAAATATGAAAATGCGATTTATTTCGATAAGCAATGTAAAGTGGCGTATGTTAAGGCGGCCCGCGTTTTTCGTACCATCAATATCGATGTTTCGTTGAAAATGATCGATGATGTGTTACAAATCGACCCGGATTATACGCCCGCTTATCTGGAAATGGGTGAAACTTATTATGCCAACGGCATGTACACCAAATCTGCGCAAGGATACAAACGTTACATGGAAGCGGAGGGTGTTCCCGAAGAATACCAAAACAAATATGCTTCGTCATTGTTTGTGGGCAAAGATTTTGCCGGTACGTTGAATCAAGTCAACAAAACATTGGCAAAAAATCCGAATAATATTCACATGCTGCGATTGCAAATGTTTACGCTATATGAATTGAAAAATTACGGAGAAGCGCTGAATGCCGCGCAAAAGTTTTTCTCGGTGATCAAACCCGAAGATGCGGCATGGCAGGATTACAGATATTACGGACTTATTTTGAAGGAAAACCAAATGGATGACCAAGCCATCGACGCTTTTGAAAAGGCTTTGGCTTTGGAATCTTCACAAACCGAATTGTATAAGGAATTGGCCTCCGCTTATGAAGATAAGGAAGATTATGCCAATGCCGCCGTAATTTACGGAAAATACATGCAAAATTCGACTTCCTATACTTTATCGGATATTTTGTCGTACGGGAAATGTTATTACATGTTGGGAAACAACTTGACGGCTGATCAAAAGGATTTGAAAAATTCTTATTTCCAAAAGGCTGACAGTTTGTTTACTCAAATCACGGAAAAAGCTCCCGATTTATATCAAGGTTATTGGTGGAGAGCGCGCGCCAATGCTGCGATGGACCCTGAAACCAAAACCGGTCTGGCCAAACCTTATTATGAACAGACATTGGAAAAGATCGAAGCTTCGAAAAGTGATCCGAGCAGTGTAAAATTGGAAGCTTACAATTATTTGGGATATTATTATTATCTGCAATATGATTCGGCGGTGAGATCTAAACAATCAAAATCCGATGTGGATACTTACCGTCTGCCGGCCATTGATTACTGGCAAAAGGTGTTGACTCTTGACCCGACGAATGAAGGGGCTAAACAAGCTTTGGATATTTTGAAAAAATAAAAGGATTAATAAATCAATGAGAGTGTGTCAAAAGTTTTTATTCGGATACCTATCTGAGTTTGATTTCAAAATATTCAAATCTCAAAAACGAATAAATTTTTGACACATTTTCATTTTATTTTAAAGACTCTCTATTGATCAATTAAAATGAAGAATAAACTATTATTTTATTTATTGGTGGGAATATTATTCTGGGGTTGCGGCGATGATAACGAAGATACTAATAATTTTATTACCCTTGCTGACAATATAGAGATTGTTGCATTGGATTATAATATTAAAAAAAACGGATTGACATTAGAATCTTATACGAATTGCCAAGATACAACTGAGATTTGTTTTTGTGGGAGAGTTGATAATAAATTATGGGTAGGTTGCTATGATAAAAAAACAAAAAATCAGATATTAGAGTGGCAGGATACCAAGAATTTAGAGACATCTGTAGCTCTTAATATTGGATATGGCGAGATTAAAAATTTTGAAATTAAAAATTTTCTTATAACAGGTAGACCTTATCTTATAAATAAAGAAGAATTGATTTTCATTATATGGGGGTGTGATTCTGACGAAACAGGACAACAACATATTGTAAGTAGTAATTTATATTTTATTAAGAACAATAAACTTCTCGCTAATTATAATAGCTACACTAACTATGATTCTGATTTCTTTTATAGAATTACTCCTTGGTATGAGGGTGTAATGGCTAACTATAATAATGAACCAATATATACGTGTTATGGCTCAAATGGACAATCTTTATATGATGTAAAAAGTTCGATATATGTTTCTTTTTATCCGGTAAACTATTATGAATATATAAATATTAATCCTTATAATCCTCCGATTGCTAGAAAAAATCTTCAAACGGGAGAAACCATTTGGGAAAATACTTCTGTTTCAATGGCTCTTCCTAATTTGTCAAGGATTGATGATACTACTTTGGTGAAAAATACGACCGAATGGATTTATACTGTAAAATATACAACTATAGAAGGCAGCAAATTAGTGAAAACCGCCAAGATAGATATAAATACAGGTGAAATTGAAATAGAGGATACAAATCAATAAACAAATTCACTATTGTATTCTCTTGTTGAATCTACATTGCCCTATTTTACTTTTTACTTTACCTCATAACGTATTATTTTTTGGTAAAACAAATCCGATTATTTTTTATTTTAAAATTCAATGATGAAAAAAACAGTATTAATTTTTATGATTGCAACAGGGATAATGTCATGCGGAGACAAGAAAAGCACAGAGGCTTCGTCGCAATCTTCTCCGGCCGACGATAATTTCAATTATGTTGTCGAACAGTTTGCGGATTTGCAAATTCTGCGTTATCAGGTTCCGGGTTTTGACGAATTAAACCTGCAACAAAAAGAGTTGATTTATTATTTGAACCAAGCGGCTTCGGAAGGGAGGGATATTCTTTTCGATCAGAACGGAAAATACAATTTGGCCATTCGCCGCACGCTTGAGGCCGTTTATCTGAATTACAAGGGAGATACCGCTTCCACGGATTACAAAAACTTTGTCGTTTATCTTAAACGGGTTTGGTTTTCCAACGGCATTCATCATCATTATGCGACGGATAAATTTCAACCCGGTTTTTCGAAGGAGTTTTTCACAAACGCCGTAAAAAGTATTGATGCTTCGATGCTTCCTTTAAAAGATGGACAAACTCCGGACGAATTATTGTCGATCATCACTCCGGTGATGTTTGATCCCAAAATCGATGCCAAAAGGGTAAATCAGACGGAAGGACAAGATTTGATCGTCTCTTCGGCAAGCAACTATTATTCGGGTGTGACGCAAGCGGAAGCCGAAAAATTTTATGCTGAAATGAAAAATCCGTCCGACTCCACGCCTGTTTCTTACGGTCTGAATTCCCGTTTGGTGAAAGAAAACGGAAAAATCGTCGAAAAAATATGGAAATCGGGAAGTTTGTACGGTTCCGCCATCGATAAAATCATCGGTTGGCTGCAAAAAGCGGAAAGTGTCGCCGAAAATGATCAACAAAAGAAGGTCATCGCAACGCTGATCAAATTTTATCAAACGGGTGATTTAAAAGATTTTGACGAATACAGTATCCTTTGGGTGAAAGACGATTCCCGCGTCGATTTTATCAACGGATTCATTGAAACTTACGGAGACCCGTTGGGCATGAAAGCCGGCTGGGAAGCTATGGTCAATTTCAAAAATTTGGAAGCAACCAAACGAACCGAAACGATCAGCGCCAATGCACAGTGGTTTGAAGATCATTCGCCGGTTGACGTCCGATTCAAAAAAGAAAAAGTGAAAGGGGTTTCGGCAAAAGTCATCACAGCGACCATGTTAGCCGGAGATTGTTATCCGTCGACCCCGATCGGCATCAATCTGCCCAATTCGAATTGGATCAGGGCGCACCACGGTTCCAAGTCGGTGACCATCGAAAACATTACCGAAGCTTATGATAAAGCTGCCCAAGGAAACGGATTTGCCGAAGAATTTTATTGGAGCGACAAAGAAATCAAGCTGATCAAAGATTACGGCTTTTTAACCGATAATATGCACACTGATTTGCATGAATGTTTGGGCCACGGATCGGGAAAATTATTGCCCGGAACGGATCCCGATGCCTTGAAAGCTTACGGAGCAACGATTGAGGAGGCTCGCGCCGATTTGTTCGGGTTGTATTATGTCGCCGATCCCAAAATGGTTGAATTGGGTCTTTTGCCCAATGACAGCGCTTACCGGGCTGAATACTACAAATACATGACCAACGGATTGATGACGCAATTGTGCCGCATCGAGCCCGGAAAGCAAGTGGAAGAGGCTCACATGCGCAATCGCGGGTTAATCGCCAATTGGGTGCTTGAAAAAGGTGCTCCCGACAACGTGGCGGAATTTAAACAACGTGACGGAAAAACATTTGTGGTGGTGAATGATTATGCCAAGCTTCGCGAATTATTCGGCAAATTATTGGCGGAAATTCAACGCATCAAATCGGAAGGCGACTATAACGCCGCCAAAACGCTCGTCGAAAATTACGGGGTGAAAGTGGATCCGAAATTACATGCCGAAGTGCTTCAACGCTACCAAAAATTAAACATCGCCCCATACAAAGGATTTATCAATCCCGTCTACGAAGTTGTTACCGATAAGAACGGAAAAATAACCGACATCAAAGTTTCGTACAGCGAAGGGTATGCCGAACAAATGTTACGCTATTCGAAAGATCACTCTTGGTTGCCGACATGGAATAATTAAACGAGTAGACGAGTAAACAAGTTGACAAGTAAACGAGATTATTTTTTGCGACAATTTGAAACAACGTCCGACGGAGTCAAATACACTTGTTAAGATGCTCTGAAAGAGCAAAATCACCGGCGCAGGTCGTTGCCTTGCGGCAGAAAAGACGAAAATAAACCGAAAGCCCTGAAAAGGCGTAATCATTACATTATCAATTGATTACACCCTTTCAGGGCTTCTTATATCCGCTTGTTTTTTATCCGCAAGGCGATACCCCACACTATGGGATTGAAGGCTTCAGCCTTAATCCCCGAAATCCGTCGTGACGGACATAATCCGTTTTTATACCAATATTCAAGGTGGCGGGATTCACATGAATAAATATTATGATTATCGGATGTTGTACCCGGCTATCCTCACCTGCGGGGGTGTAAAAAATGTTGTTTTCCGTCCCGTCAGGGACAACATATTGGTAGAATGGAAAATTCCGCCGGATACCAAAGTCCCGTCAGGGACTAAATGTTTTCTTCTTCACATTACGTCCC
>JGI24699J35502_11133786_pt1 | contig 15634 bp, 10 predicted proteins | sample TergutMp193P4_FD_35502 | JGI IMG/M metagenome (IMG submission 35502) | reverse complement strand
TGAGGATATGAGTCTCTGTTTTTGTAGTTTGTATATTTGTAAGGTTTTCCTTATACATGTCATGAAGGCACAATGGGTCGGAGATATGGCACCACTCATTCTTAACCTCGGCATTCAATCCAGATGAGTAATCAGCATCATAGACCAGCGGATGTATCCCCAACACATTAAGCAGCAGCCTGGTGAACCTCGGAGATGACCTGGATATTTTGGAGATTAGAAAAATATCTGGTCCCTGATGGGATTAAAATCGCACACTATCCAGCCTGTAGCACAGTATCCATCTTCATGCAAGTTCCAAATATTATTTATTGCTTTAATAAAATATTGAATCGTCATTTGTTAAGGAAAGTTTGCAATTCCACTCAATGCTGTGTTTGTTAATCCTGATAAAATGCAAAAAGTTCTGCCCCAGAAACCAGTGTGTGCATGTACACAAAACCTACACATACAGTGCTGCACATGAAAGACATACGTTTTGCAGCAAAACCTGAAATAATGAATTCACTTAAATGTTTTCTTTCCCACATGAAGTAACAGATAGTAACGGTCATGCTACACCCACATGCATTTGCATACTCGCAATTGAATCCTATATTCTCTGCTAAACAAACTGCTTTTTGTTTTGAAATTCCACACTTTTTGTTACTTACAGCAAGTGTGGTGAAGCTCTGCATTTACATCTAGATATATTTCAATGCTTAAAGCCAAACATTAAATTTCTTTTACAAGCACTGCTACATCAAAGGGCTCCTCAATGTGTGAAATGAGTGATAGTGGCCTGTACACAGACACACAAGTGCCCCACAAAATAATATTAACCCTTAAAAGCCTCAGACATACTTTATGTACCATCAGCTTCAGCATTCGCAAATTTTGTTTTCTGCCCACAGTGTATTTATGTGTTCTGTGTGGGTCTCAGAACAATCTGTAAAGCACTAATTTATCGGTTTTTATAACCAAGGCAGAGAGTGTTTACTGTACGGTACGGACTGGAGCTTTAAATGAGACATAAACAGCTTCTTCCTGAAAGGGTTAAATTTCAAATTTACTCACCATGTCCACATTCTTTAGGGTGGCCCAAGTAAGCAACACTGTCCCAGTCTCAACAAACTTATGTACCAACTCCTGCCTCTTCAGAGGTTTGAACGTCTCTTCAGGTTTCAAATGAATAAGTTCCAACTGTGGATACTGTGACCGTTTGAAGAAGCAGTAATCACTGACATATGCCGATGGGTTGAGAACCTGATCTGCATCAGGACAGTGAAGAACTCAGAACTCGTAGACAAGATTACAGTTTCTCACACAAGATGTCAGTTTTGTGATACGTGAATCAGAAGAAAGAGAATACTGCATCATAATCATAAACATAGCATAAATCGGAACAATTAATCTCAATAAGAACAGGGACAGACATGTTCAGTGGGATGACAAAGCATTTTATTTTGCATAACATCACATGATTTGAGTACTTTCCAGGATTTGAGATATGGCAAACCAGTAGCAGCAATATGTAGTCTGAACTATACCCACTTTTTGCCCTTGTTGTAATTAAATTCAGTACAAGTCATACATAAAGCTTTAATCACAATTCACAGCAACAGGAATCCCAACAAAGTTAAATATATCCGAAAGTATTTTTATGACAAAGTAATTTAAATTATTTCACCCACACTTACAACCAGTTCCTTTGTAATGGAAGCTGTATCAACAACTTCTGGTGGTCTGCAAAGGTGAACAAAGTGACAGGCATTCAGTGACCATGGCATTCAGTACAATGTTTAACTACAACTGAATTGAAATTTATGCAAGAAATTTGACATGTGGTTAAAAATATATACACATAGAAAGTGGGACAATTATTTACATAACGAATTCATGAAATAAAGCTAAATTATAACTTATAAATAACTTAGGAGTTTTATGATCCACAAAAGAAAAATTCTTTTTGTCTAGATTCTTCAAAACGAAAAAATCCAGTGATTCCATTAATATTTGGCAAAACTGGGCGACTTCTTTACTGGGAAATGTCATGGAATCCCTCCAGCACCTTGTACAATATCTGTATGAACTGCACGTTCAGATGCACACATAAATCACTAATTTCAACACTGACCTCACCCACTGATCAAGTTCTCTTCATTTCAGTAACAGAAACAGCATGAGACAAATGTTTCTGTTCAGAAGGATTATGTAGCGAATCTGTGCACAGTACAACTTCGGTGCTGAAAATACTTAAACCCAAACCAAAATAATCCGAAAACGCTGCAGCTTCCTTAACATTCTCAAATGCCACCCACCTGGTGAGGCCCTGTAGTGTCAGCTGCAACAATATCTTGCTTCAACAACTATTAAGTCGCCATGTATGTTTAAATAAATTTCATTTGTTTAAGTTTTTGATTTATTTACCCACACTGCCATTAGACTGCTCTTCATACCATCAATTTTCAATTCATCACAATGTAAATATTGTGTGACAAGGAGTCATGAAGAAGATGCTGAAGTACATTCAAAAGCACCCAAAAGTCACCTCCTTCCAACTGAGCGGAGAGTAATACTACAACCAACGTGTATTAATTGTAAGTTAGTTTAGCTGATTTAAAGTTTTCCACAATTAACTTTTACTGAAAAATGTACATAATCACTAACATTTATGTTAAAATTCGTTCGCTTAAAATTTGCCTAGTTCAGCAATAAAATCCCCTCCTGCTAATCAAAGTAGCTTTGAAGAAGGGCTGCACTGCTTTTTATCATACAGTTTAGTGCAAAAAACAAGGATATCATAAATTATACGTTTATAACACGAAAATGAGTAGAAGGAAGAGGATATTTTTCTGAAATTTAACAGTCAATGCACAGCAACTGACTATGTACTTCTTAGCTTAATGTGTTCCTTGTTCCTCAGAAGGTATTGTCCACCTGCCGAGACTTAGGTATTAAGGGTACTGTGTGTCCTGGATGTACGCAACACAGAAAATTCTGACTGCAAATATTACACATAATTTCACAATTCATTTGTTACAGAGCTTGAACATTTTCCTTTACAAATCAATAATTACTGGCAGACTAATATGATGTAATGTAATTTATATGTGTTCTATAAATCTAAACTAAGTTATAATCCTGTGGACAAAGACATAATAACGTACATAATCTCTAACATAATAAAAAGAACTAGCAGCTTCAAGCATGCTGCATGAAGCAAAGATAGCATGTTATGCTTTGGACGTGATACGATTTGTTGTGCCGTATAGCTTATACGAAGCGTAGACAGTGAAAAGCTTATACGAACCCGCTACGCTGATATCGTGGTCGTTGCGAAGGCAACGTGATGCCATGCCATTTCGATCGCCTGGCTGCGCCAACGTGTTGGGCAGTGCACGTGCTGACGTAACTGATTTCTCTTACATGACCTTGATGGATAAGTCCGTGATCAAGCATAATATGCTAATACACGGTCTTGGAAGAATCTTACCACTAAATAAACTATAATAATGAAGATATTAAAACCAATTGTCAATTCAGTTGGCAATGGAATATCTCTGATAATTAAAGTATTCTTTAATATTTTAAAAGGAATGTATGAGTAAAAACTTCTTCAAAGCACTCCGAAACAATACTGTCTGTCTCAATAGCTAAACTTTTGATATTGTGAGGAAGGTTGTAAAAATGTTAATTGATGAGAGGTGCACGGCCTTTTGGAACTTTGTTAGATTAGTCATTTGTTCTATATGACACTTTCATGATAGGGAATCTTCAATGAATGAAACTAAAAATTTTCTATTTGATGAGCTTTTACACACTTACCTTCGTAGTTGAGTTTCAAATCATAATCCTAATCATTTCTCATATTAAATTGTAAGTAGTGCTTTTTATTATAATTTAATATTAATTGGTTTACTTTAAACAGTTATTAATATCCCAAAATATTTTATTTATTTCTGTTTCAAATTATTCCTTATTTGGACTAGACACATTTAAACTTTTATCGTCCACATAGAAAAGTATTGTGGTTCCAATGGATGCTAAATTTTGCAAGACATTTATATAGATTAGAAAAACATGCGTACCAAAATTGATCCCTGTTTTACCCACAGTTTTATTTTCTCCCAAGCTGATTCAATACCATTATTGTGACCTAAAATTTCTTTTCGACATCTTTCAGGCAACATTTTACTAAATTGTACAATTTTCCTGATAGTGCATAGAATTTCAAATTTTCTAATAGAAAAGCATGATTAATACAGTCAAATGCTTTATGGAGGTCACAAGTATTCCTAACACCGTCTCCTTTTTGTCCAATGCTGTCAGTGCTTCATTTAGCACAATATAAAAAGTATTCTCCGTTGTAACTTTGCTTCGAAAATCATATTGAAGCTCGTTCAATATAACATTATTTTTCGGATGATCAAATAGATTTTCGAATATAACTTTTCAAAATTTTTCGGAAATACAAGCAATGGGTCTATAATTAAATGGGGAAGATTTAACTCCACTTTTATAAATTGGCTTAATTAATTAGATTTTCAATTTTTCAGAGTAGATACCTTGGGCAAGCATATTGTTACATATATTTATTAAAGGAGACATTATATAATGTTAGTTAATTTTTATGATTTTTGTTGATATTTTATCATACCCACTGGAAATCATATCCTTCATAGGTTCAATTCCTTCGTTTATTTTTTCGGGGAGTTTTACGGCCAACTTATGTCTTTGAATGGCTTATTAAAGTATTTCAATAAATTTTGTGGTGGACTTGCTTGTTCTTCTGTTTTAATTAATAATTTTTTACTAATACTCCCTGCTATGTATCAAAAGAAATTGTTAAATTCGTTTGCAATGATTGTTTGGTTATATACTACAGGATCGTTAACTCTTAATGATTTAATGTTATTTTTATTTGATATTTTACTTATTTCTTTACGTGTGATATTCCATGTGGTTTTTGTTTTATTTCTTGAATTCGTACAGTTTTCTTTATAATATATTTTTTTGCCCAATTTAAGACTTTAGATAATATATTGCAGCAGTGTTTTTAATATAACTTACTTTCCATTCCATTATTATCCATCTCTTTTAGATAAAGGTCAATTTGTTTATTACAAAAGGTTTTTATCCCTTTACTTACCGAAGGTTTAGAAATTGTATTGAATTTTGTATGTTTCTTGATAAAGCAAGCATGAAAAATCATTAAATATATATTAAAAAATTTATTGAAAGAAGTTTTGGCATCATCCACCATACAAATTTCTTCCCAGTTTTCATGACTTAGTAGTAATTGGAATATCAGTGTAATTTGCTATTTGGTATCCCTGTTTGTGGTGAGATTATTTGTTTTGTAAGACAAATACTTTATATCATTATTATCTGCGCCTCATGATCAGAAAGCTAATTGATATGGGGATTTATAAAATAAAAACTAGAAGCTTAAAGCATGCTGATTGAAGCTAAGATAGCATATTATGCTTTTGACGTGATTGTATATTGTATGTACACTCATTAGACACGTATTACTTATACGAAGCGGACACACTGAATTGTTTATACGAAGCGGATACACCGCCATATTGTTTGCAACTAGCATCGGGTCACTGCCTCTCACAATTTATCGCTCGCGTAGCAGCACGGACGTGTTGCGCGGTGAACGTGCTAACGTCACGGATTTCTTTCTTTTCTCGTGACCATGGTTGATGGGGTCCGTGGTCAAGCATAATATGCCAATAAAATTTTGGTCCTTGTTATGATTAAGTTATGAAAAGCAGTAGTGGAATTATTCGTATTATATTTAGGAAACGATACCGTTCCAATTAAGATATATGTTTCTATTAGCGCATCTAATTGATGCCTTTTCTTACAATTTTCTAAATAGTTAATATTTATGTTTTCACATATCACAAATTAAATTTTATTACTACACCATGTGTTTAAAATTTTCTAGGTCCTTAAAGAAATTTTTAAATTTACCTGAAAGTGACATGTAAATAGCAATTATGATTAACTATATGGGGGTTATTTTTAGCTTTACAGAACACATTTCAATATCCTTCTCCTAACAGTATATATCAAAAGAGAGAGAGAAGAAATTAAAATCTTCTTGAAAAAATGCACACACCTTTATTCTTCGATTCGTTGCTAGAAAATTTAGATCCTGATTTAAATTGCTGTATGGGTGAATTACATATTTCATAATTTTTCAAGGGACGTTCGGTTAAGCACATTATATTAAGATAGTCAGGGAAATGTGAGTTAGATATCTCGTCCGATTTTGATTTTAATCCTCTAATATTCTGATTGAATATTTTGAAAAAATTTTTACTATTAGTTAGCTTTACTGTGTTTTTATATACCTTTTTCACAATAAAAATTATTTTCTCTTATACTTGTGTTTTTCTTGCTGTTGAAATGTAGGCAGATTAGAATTTTCTCAAACAGCCTTTCCAACAGTCTCCTACACCAGCTCTCTGCTCTACAAACGAATCCACAGATGACGTACATTAGACAGAGAAGTCAGAAAACCAACAATACAAATTTCAAGAAAATTTGTGTACCTTATAATGTACAGTCCATTGGTTTATTTGGATTTATCTGACTGCAGTATAAATTTATTTCTTCTGCACTTTTGGCAAGCAGTTCTATTGTAAAGAAAAATATACATGAAAAATTGATAGGAAGTACAGACATTCAAAATTATTTCTGGCAATTTCACGTTTCCTTGCAACTAAAGTCAGTTTTCGAAGATTATTTCCCCCAAACAATATTTTATACATTTACAAAAAGTTTTTTCTGCATGATAGAACGGCAGTGATGTGCCTGGAACTGCAGAAGTTCAGGTATTACAGATCTGTTCCACATCATCCGGAAAGTGGTCAATATCTATAGATTTATTTTCTGCAGAAAGTCCAAGTTTTATTTTCTGATGGCAAATTTTGCTTTCCTGCATCACCTATTTCTTCAATTTCAGTTTCAGATCAATACAGACAATTTTTATGCTGACAAACAACAGCTTCGCAGTGTAATGTACAGCCCTGATCAGAATCATCAATTTCCATGATATAAAATTCCCATGACTATGTGTGGTGTACTTTTTTTATCTGGATTTTTGTCATTGAAAATGAAACTGTCCATATTTCTTCCTGTTTGTCTACATAAGAGTACAGTAAATACAAGGAATGAATGAAAACCATGAAGAGCGTGAAAGTAAGTTCAAACGCCAAACTGATAGACAAGAAAAGTTCTTAGTATATATATGCCAAACATGGCAAGATTATTATATATTAGTGTAATTCTGTATACCACAATGTATCATGCAGTAAACTGAACACATTAATACAAATCTACCAATTACTGAACATAACCCAAACTAACATCAATCACAAAACCAACTGGCAGGAACATCCATGCATTTTGCGTGAATTTCTGTTGAAATATTTCAAAGAAGCAGGTTTTGAACTTCTGCAAAAGAGTATCCAATATTGTATTGTTAGTGAAAAGCTAAGAAAAACTTTCAAAATTGGCTTTTCACATATGCACAATCAAGTATGGAAAGACAAAGCTACATTGAATATTTTTGTGATGTGCAAAATAAGGTGTGGGGTAAACAAAGTATTCTTACAGGACATCAAATATGTAGAGGTGGTCATCCATATGCCTGTTATATGCACTTCCTAGTAGAATGTGCGTAATCAGTAATCACGAGCACCTGCAGTCATACATCAGTCAGTAATTGTCAGGTCAATTTGTGAAGAGTGACCACTATGTACACGATGAAGGTTGATGTTGAATCAAGCGGTATAACAATCTAAGAACTGCAGTTTCTTAAAACATATATTCAGTTGAAGAGGCTGCTAGATCCATCTGGCATATGGTCGTCTTTAAGCTGTATGTCTCCAGGAATGTAATATTTCAATTATTAATATAAGTTTGTACTGTTTTCAAGAATGTGTCGGTTAAAAATTTGAGAAAGTGAGATGGAGATATTAAGAGAAGTGAAATCCCAAGCAGTTATTCTTAATGCATGTTTGTTGAACATAATGATGTTCAGTAGCATGGTGGGATATTTGGATGGGGGTATTTAATGTCAGGAAGGAATGTCTCCTTTATTTGTGAAAATGATAAACTCCTTTCATTTCTTTAACACATGATGCTTAACAGGCCTGTTCCTGCCACAGTACTCTATAGTACTTATTTTGGTGTATAGAAAAACATGTTGAACTGTTACAGCAAGTTGACATACAAGTACATATAACATGCTGCATTCATTGTCCTACATAAGAAAGCAGTATAATGGTGGATTTTGAACTTCTCTAAAAATCTTCCACTTCACTATTTCCAACACAAGAGCAAGATTCATGATTCTTACAGTCTGTCCTTATCACTGAATATGGTTTCAATGCTGATGAAGGCAGCAAGACCTGCAGCAGTACTTGTGCTCTTGTTGCAGTCCATTTAACATCCACCTCCTGAATACAGAAGCCCCCACAGTTACCAAATGAATGCTCGAGACTTTCTAAAGTTATTTTTTTTAAATTATATGATATTGCGTTGTTATATTACTGCTTTATACTTACAACAACACGAAATTTACCTTCTTACATGGTGTGTTCTTATATTGAACTGTATGTCCATAAAATTAAATTACCAATGATCATATTGAAGAAGAAGTAAAGGATCTGTCACTGTGTTCATTTTGTGAAATATTTCAGCATGTATTAAACGTTTTTTATGCATGCAAATCATGAAAAAGAGTTTTGTACAGATGTTTTGCACGAAGAACAGTAAACGTAAATATAAATTATATTTAGCTGTTATGAGTAAATGGGTATGCAATCAAACATGTCACAGTTTGTAGTATGTTTACCAAAATATGTCCACAAGTATTTATTTCTCTCAGAAAGATTCTAACCAAAATATCACTGTACTAAACAGTAAAAAGCAACATGGTTGTGGTATGTTTTTGTGGTTTAAAGTTAGGCTCCTTACTTGTAAGCAAATTTTGCAGCTTTTTCATAGTTTTCCTGAGCAACAACATGCAAATATGAACACTGTCTCTAAATTACATAATGAACTCATTCTGCTACATGCTACCCAGTTCCTTCAATAAATATAAACAATTACCTCAAGATAAATATTATAGGCAATTTACAGTGCTGTTTAGTATGCAAGTTAAATTTCGAGATGATGTGTTCAGTCTGTGTTCAGGGCTCTCATAAATAAGTTAAAGGTTCAGAGTTAATGGGAAGCTGCTAGTTTCTGAGAATGTCAAGAAACTTCTGCATTTTATGTACCCTCAAATATTATTACCAGTTATATGACACAGCAGTATTACCTGCACAGGCATTGCTGTGTCCTTAGGAAGATGGAAACAAGTACTGATGCTTTGATTAAGGAGAAGCAGACAGCAGAATTTCTTTTGTTTTCAGCAGAATTTCAAGATTTTAGAGTTTAACACATTAAACTCCGAGTAAAATCCCATCTGCCATTTCCTGGCACTATTAGGAGCTCACCCTTTTCTCCACATTAGCAGGATATGGGTTAAATATAAAATGAAAACGTAAAACTGTGAAAAGCGGTAATATGATCCACAGCCGGCTGATATTGCAAGAGAGGGGCCGTTTATGGAGCGGGGCGTGGAGAGAGTTGCTGTGAGGCAAGGCGGCCATTGGCCGTGTTGGTATTCCCACATATATATAGTTTTATTCCAGCTTTTGACTATTGCATAGTATGAAAAAGTTTGATAAATCACAGGTTAAAACAAGTAAGTTTAAACTTTTTTATATTTGTAAGCCTTATTTGATCCCACATTAAATGAATGCAATATGCACTAAATACGCCTACAACTAAGTTTTGTAAAGGTGACTTGCCAATGTTCAATTGGCCAAAATATGAAGTCAAGAGGGATAAAATGAAGATAAATTATATTATGTTTGACTGAAAACTGAAACTCTTTGATTTCTTTTAGTCTAATGCAAGCAGTGTATCTTTATTTAATATTAATCTCCTTTTAATCAACCAGGGCAAGATATACCCTTCATTCTCCTACATAGAAAATTAAATCCTATGAGTCTCTAAAAGTGAGTGAAATGCTAGTTTCATGAACAATGAGTGTAGCTTTGATTCATATAGCATTGCCCATATTACTATCCAAATTAGTAACCTAATGTAGTACCAATAAACGTTCTCCAAGGCAACCTTCCAGCACCGGATGTAAGATTAATTTATTTATTCCACGTTTAGTCGCAATTGCAAGGAAGCTTCGTAATTTGTCAGCCCCGTATTTTGGTTAAATTTACGTCATGAATTATAATGTAATTTCTCAGTCACATGGAACGACAATACTTCATTTAAATTACCATATGAACATTGCAGTATAACTCTTATTTGGCACAGATGTTTTTCTCGCCCGGTACAGTTATTTTTGAATTTCCTGCCAGTTATTTTTCGTCGCTTTTTCCGACTTGTATGTAGGTTCTTCTGCAAGGCACCCCGTTTACGTATTCAACCACGACGGGATACTCGTTAGCATAAGCGCAATATCATTTAGAGTTTGATGTGTTTCTAAGACCAGCGTTGTGCAAAACGCAGGATTTGTTAAACTGCCTAGGGACATTGACTTGCGCTAGTTTCCGCACGAGGTCTTTGGTATGTTAGTTAGTTGGTCACCCTGCCTTTTTCTAACCTATGTTCGTGGAAAAGCGAGGATTTGCAGTTAAGTTGGCGTCAGGTATGTTGTAGTATGCAAAAATTAAGTTTTGTTTGAAGTGTAGAAACTGTAGTGTTCAAGTTGGTGGAGTGTTAATGATATATTGTATATCAAATGAACAATATTCTGCATATTTTGTTTGGGAATTGTTTTCTAATTTCTGTATGTTTGGGGTTTAATACTAAAGCAAGCACAAAGATATTTTCAGCTAAAGAGACCACGTGGTGTTCGTCTATACTATTTTGTAAATTTTCTCCCTGTCTTTTGTATAATTCCAATCAAGCATATTTTCAATTGTATATATTCAATTTACATATTATCATTGAACTAGACCGTACACAAAATTTGGCAAGTTAGTTGAAGTGCGATATTAGTGAGTATTACGTCCGACGGTTTCCCAGCTCAAGGTTATACATATGCCATAGAAAGAAAAATTACAGCCTGCAGCCCTTTCTGCATCTGGCACCATTTGGAATATTGTGGGAAATGCTGAAAGATACCGTTGTCGTTGAGCTGGTAGGTGACAGGATAACCAACATATATCAGTGGTTAGTGGGGATAGAAATGTGAAGATTTAAGAGTTGGAACACTTTTGTCACAGTTCTGCATTAGGCTGCATCCACTGTAAGACTGTGCTGTTCCAAAGCTTTTGATAATCTGTCCCTTTTTGTTGTATATTTATGATATAACATGTTAACTTGTAATTTATGTGATTCAGTTAAAGTGAAATGTACCTTTTATCTTTCTCTCTGCTGTTTGCAAACATAGTGATTGGGAAATGCAGTATGTAGTTTGACCTGCTGTTTCTTTATGTTGCATTCCTGGTCTCTCCTATTAAAGGAAGGACAGACACTGAGGTTATTTATCACCAGTGTGGTGAGAAAGTTGGGCCCTAATATACTTGAATTGAGGGGAAGATTGGTAAAATTGCATTACTGATTACTTGCAAGTCTGAATGGATTGGTTTGTTTTGATCAAAGGATGATATTGCAGCACTGAACGGCGCAGCAAGAAGGCATAAAAACTGGAGTTCTAGATAGAAGTAATGAGATTGTTTGTTACACCTAGATATAGGCAGAAATCTGTTGAATGCATTTGCGCATTATTCTGTGAGTCCAGAAAATCCCGGGAGCTCAAGATCCAAATTAGAAATAATCCATTATATATGTACTTGTGCTTCAATATTTTAGATCCTATATATGATCAAGTGCAGACATCATCAGCATTGCTCTCATATTGCAGGAGAAGGTACGTGTGTTCCAAACCAACTGATATGGCCAGTGAAAGAGTGTCATTAAATGACTTACCAGACGAAATGTTGCTGCAAATCTTCTCACATTTTGGAGCAGAGGAATTATCTCTTCTCATTCCCGAAGTATGTAAAAGGTGGAATATTTTAACAAAAGATAAGGCACTGTGGAAAAAAATTTCTTACCACTGTGATGATTCTTCTGATCACAGCCGTATTAATGAGGTAAGATGAATTATATTGTTAGGGTTTACGATTAATTAGCTTAAGAATTTTGCCCCTTTATTTATATACAAGATATATAAGCGTTTCAGAAATTTGAATCCTTCCCTTCCTGACATAAAAGAGGTGTGTAGAGGCTTAATTTGTGTGACACCAAGTGGCTGTTACTGGTAATTTCTGTGTTTATGCTATGTTACAAATTTGACTGCAGGTTATGTTCCGTCTCTGGGCAGAGATTTTAACAATAATGTAATTTTGAAATGCGTATTTCGAGTTCCTTTCCTTGGTGTATTGTGGCTGAAACAAAGCTTTGTAGGTTTGAAATTTATACCACTGAGTACCATCACTGCTGTATGCTCATCTGCAGCATGACTTTACTGTTTGTTAGCAATGATTAATATTACACGATATGCTCTTTTGTACTATAAATGAACACTTTCAATATCATGGTGAAATTAGATTTTTCTGTACGATGCAAAGCATGTAGATAACAGTGCTAAAAAATTTGTTTACTAGTAATAGTAGTAGTAACCCTAGGTCTCAAGTGGCGGTGGTGGTGATCTTCAGTCAAAAATGGCCTCTGGTGATAAAATTGTATTGTGTTAGCAACATGACCTTCATCTTGCTACCCCTTATTTGTTCTGATATTTTCTGTTCTTCATTGCCAAATAAGCCAGGTTCTTCCATTTCTTCAAGTATTGCATGGCAATAAATATATGCACAACGCCATCAACACGGTCCCTCATACTTCTGCTTATCTTTTTGCACAATTCGTTCCTTATTTTCCTCTGCCATCTCTCTGCCTTAATATAATTTTTTTTATAAAAATTCAGCTTTCCATTTTATGTAAAAATATTTCAATTTCTTTATTTTGGCCAAATTTTTCAGAGATTTGTTGGGCATAAATTGGTTAGTCACTAATTCATTCATTCCTCTTACTCTCCATGGTTTCATCAGTATTTCTTTTATCTGCTTTCCTTTGCACCCATATAGAATTGCTGGAAGGAAGGTCTGTAGTAGCTTAAATTTTGTGTTTGTTGAAACAGCCAAGTATTTTATGATTTTTTTAAAATTTGCCTTTGCCAGTGTGCTGACGCTTTTTCTTTTTTGGTCTTTTCTTTGGTGTAGTTGTCATTTCGCGATGAGAACCACCAAAAACTTGTAGTTGGTTCCTGAGCTGATATCATCACCATGTGAGAAGATGTTTGCTTTTCTCACCTTGCTCATTACTGTAGTGTTCTGTAGTCATGTAGTGGACACTGCACCCGCCACACGCATAACGAGGATATGCTGCCGCATCGCCGAACATACAAATCTATGAATTCTTCATTTTAAAATTTTATATTTTAATCAGTAGCTTAGCAAGGACCAGCAGTACTCCCTGATGATGATTCGTATAGATCGAAACATGTAGGAGTGAAAAGTGCTACTAATGTAATTGACTGTGATAATATTTTAATAAAATATATGAGTGCATAAGTTGGTGATAAAACTAAGTAAACTAGCTGTTTACTTGATTTCAACCTTTCGCCGTGTTTTGAATGTATTATGTGTTCTTTTGGGTGTTTCCCCGGCGTCTGATTGTTGTATGCCGACGTTTCGGAACCCTCTATCAGTTTCATCTTCAAGGGCTGCATTTAGAGTACTCTACATCCAGCCCTTGAAAATGGAATTGATAGAGGGTTCCGAAACGTCGGCATACAACCATCAGACGCTGGGAAAACACCTGAAATAATACATAATAAAATAGCTGTTTGTTTTTTGATGGTGCATCAGATTTAAATGGCCAATAATAACAGTATTAACTTTGAGGTTTTCTTAATCAAATTTTACACAGTAAGTTTAACTGTAAATTTTCCACAGAATGAGGTTATAAAATTCTATAGCCATTAAGTTATAATTTGTGCAGGTCTCGTAATGTAGATTGAAGCAGTTTAAGGTAAGGTTGCGTTGTGAGTTTCTGACAGGAGTGTAGATGAAGACTAAAGTGTTGTGGGGTGTTTTGCTGTGGTGACTGTTAAATGCAGACATTTTGGGGGAACGTACTGCCTTTTCCTTAAGCAACTGGCAGTTTTCGTGTGTAACGTCCATGAAGATTTGAATTATCATTTTATGGAAAATATTCAGTCTATAATGTCTTCATGCAATTATATTATTGATGGACAGAATAAAGTGCTGATTAAACATTCCTTTACAGGTGTTAACCGTAGCACCTGCACTGCACTCGCTCATCATCTGTGAACGTAAGGATGTGGCAGATATTCCGGAATTACTGTTTCACAAACATATTGATCTCAGGAAACTGGTTCTGAAGAATTGCTACCTTGGTAACGATAGCACTGGCCTCTTAGCTAATATTGTGGACTTGTACCCGAATCTGGAAGGACTGTCACTGGAGGGTAGCTTTCCACTTTCATATGCTGGTTACCGTCTCATCTCATGCCTGAAGAAACTCTCTGAATTGAACCTTTCACGCTATGAGGTACATTATGTGTATAATAACCTGCTAGAAATCCAAGTTTGCATACGTGAACACACGTTCAACAACCTTAGAAATACATTTTATATATTTATTGAGGGAGGAAATTTACTGCATTTTTAACACATGCTACATAATATCAGTTTATTTTCCACATAATTGCATTTATTTCATGATTTTATCATTTTCTGTTCACATAACACATTTATTCGTACAGCTTGTCCTAAAATTTAAATACCGCCCTTGTAAGTTAGAGGTTAACTCTATGCTTATTTTGAAGACGTTAATCCGTTTCTAAAAAAATATATCGATCCTTGCGTGCATTAATGTGTGTTTAGAATGTTGAATTTGGACATGCACAATTTCTGAACATTATCTTGCAAGTGTTCATCTGTCAATGGTACGGATGTACATTTATTACATATAGAAATGTACTGCTGGGAAATGAAATCAATAATGTGTAGAAGTTACACGTACACAAATTGTGTATACATGAGCAATAGCTGCATTAAACTAGAAGTTGGTACATGACATTAGGAAAACGTTTGTAAAGATTTCAAGTCTTAAGGAGATACATACTTTATGTCAGGTACTTTCTTTAATTTTGTACAGTTGAATGCTTTTGAGAAAATTGGCATATTTGATTTGATCTAAATGTAAAACAGAGACAGGGCACAGTAATGTTTGGCATGAAATTTGTACTGCTTATCCTTTGGCGCCTAATGTGAGGTATTTCTAATCTGTCATGCAGTCTTCTTCTTCTTCTTCTATTCCTTTTGCTTCTTTTGTAACTCCTTCTGGAGCATAGGGCACCCATGAAGAGATTCCAGACTTTGTGAACTCCAGCTATCCCCTTGACCTCATTCCATGTTCTTCCTGTGCCTCTTATTGACATGAATATGTCTTAGAGGCTCGCATTCTGTAAAACGATGACGCAATCCTTGTCGCCAACTCGTGCGACGGAAGTGACGTCAATCCTACT
>JGI24699J35502_11133787_pt1 | contig 15647 bp, 11 predicted proteins | sample TergutMp193P4_FD_35502 | JGI IMG/M metagenome (IMG submission 35502) | reverse complement strand
CGCCCCTCCCAACAGCTCTCATTCGCCGTCCGCGTCACGATGACCGGTACTGTGCCCGTACCACCACCTGAGATACGAACAGGAGGCCGTGTCCTCGCTCACTAGATCTTCCGGATCCGGATCCACTCCACGTCGTGGTCGGCGCCTTTTCCGATGACGACGGTGGCACGGTCCCTCGTGGGCCGGATGTTGCGTTTCAGATTGGGACCGTTTGTGGTGTCCCAGATCTCGCTCGCCATGGCCGCAGCCGTGTCGTCCGGGATATGGGCGAACTGGCGGAAATAGGAACGCGGATCAGTGAAGGCAGTTGTGCGCAAGGCCCGGAAACGATCCAGGAACCATTGTTTGATCGCTTGTTCGGGGGCGTCGACGTACACCGAGAAGTCGAAGAAATCCGACACCGCCGGGCCCATCGCACCGGTCGAGCGGGGACGGGAGGGTTGCAGGACGTTCAGTCCTTCGATGATGAGCACGTCGGGATGGCGTACGGTGATTTGTTCGTCGGGGACGATGTCGTAGGTGATGTGGGAGTACACCGGTGAGGTGACCTCACGGGCCCCCGACTTCACATCGGTGACGAACTTCAGGAGCCGGGCCTGGTCGTAAGACTCGGGGAAGCCCTTGCGGTCCATGAGGCCTTTTTTCTCCAGAACCTCGTTGGGGAACAGAAACCCGTCGGTGGTGATGAGGTCCACGCGGTGCGTGACGCTCAACAATTCACGCAGGAGACGTGCTGTGGTGGATTTGCCCACCGCGACCGAGCCGGCGATCCCGATGATGAAAGGGGTGGGTTGTTCGGCCAGACCGAGATAGGCGTTGGTTTGCCGCCACAGGGCGGAGGTGTTCTCGATGTAGACGTTGATCAGTTCCGTCAGAGGAAGATAGACCTGACGTACCCCGTCGACGTTGAGAGGATCGCCCAGGGCGGTCAACCCGGCGATCGTCTCCGCAGACAGGCTCAGGTTCCTTTGTCTGGCCAGGTTCGCCCAGTGGTCGCGCGTGAGCGTCAGATAGGCTCCCGTCGGGGTGTATGTGTTGTTCCTCATTGAGTATCCTCCCACCCCATTCTGCCACGACAGCCGTACTCGCCGCCTCGCCACACGCAGTGTGAGCGCGTGGCACCCGGGACGCGAGGATTTCTCAGGTAAACTTCTCCGCATGTGTGGAATTATCGGGTACGTCGGGCATCGCGACGCCGGAACAGTCATCATCGCCGGGCTGAAGAGAATGGAGTACAGGGGGTACGACTCGGCAGGGATTGCCCTGGTCACCGACCATGGCATCGAGGTGCGGAAGAAGGCCGGGAAACTGTGCAATCTGGAGAGGGAACTCCAGGACCATCCCGTCGCAGTCTCCCATCAGGGGATCGGTCACACCCGTTGGGCCACCCACGGGGGACCCACCGACATCAACGCCCATCCCCATCTCGGCCCGGCTGGCCGTGTGGCGCTGGTCCACAACGGGATCATTGAGAATTTCGCCCAATTGCGGGTTGAATTGGCCGAGGCCGGCGCGGTCTTCGCCTCCCAGACAGATTCAGAGGTTGTCGCGCTCCTCCTTGAGCGCAATGTGCTGGCGGGGATGTCCCTGTTGGAAGCCATGCGCGCCACTGTGGCACGATTGGAAGGCGCCTTCACCCTTGTCGCCATCGATTCCCAGATCCCCGGCACAGTCGTGGCGGCCAGGCGCAGTTCCCCTCTGGTCGTGGGCGTCGGCGAGGGTGAGAACTTCCTCGCCTCGGACGTGGCCAGCTTCATCGAGTACACCCGGGAGGCCATCGAATTGGGTCAGGACCAGATCGTCGAGATCACCCCGGCAACCATCGCGGTGACCAATTTCGACGGGTCGGAGGCCGTCGTCCGTCCGTACCACATCGACTGGGATCTCTCGGCCGCCGAGAAGGGCGGGTACGACTGGTTCATGCGCAAGGAGATCTTCGAGCAGCCCAGAGCCGTCGCGGACACCCTGCTGGGCCGGATCGACACGGACAGCCAGTTGGTCCTGGACGAGATGCGCATCGATGCCGCCCAATTGAGGAGCATCGATAAGATCATCGTCGTCGCCTGCGGAACCGCGTACCATGCGGGGCTCATCGCGAAGTACGCTATCGAGCACTGGACGCGGATCCCCGTCGAGGTGGAGATCGCCTCGGAGTTCCGGTACCGCGACCCGATCATCACGGCGACGACCCTCGTTGTGACCATCTCCCAGTCGGGGGAGACCGCCGATACCCTCATGGCGATCCGCCATGCGAGAGAGCAGCACGCCAAGGTGGTCAGCATCTGCAACACCAACGGTGCGACCATCCCGCGTGAGTCCGACGCGGTGATCTACACCCATGCCGGTCCCGAGATCGGCGTGGCATCCACGAAGGGGTTCACGACCCAACTCATCGCCTGTTACCTCCTGGGGCTCTATCTGGCCCAGGTCCGGGGGACGAAGTTCGGGGACGAGATCGTCTCACTGGTCCAGGAGTTGGAGGCCCTCCCGGAGAAGATGGACGAGGTCCTGGACAACCTGAGCACCGTACTGGATCTGGCGGCCGACATGGTCAACGAGCCATCGGTGTTGTTCATCGGCCGTCACGTCGGATATCCGGTGGCCCTGGAGGGAGCGCTGAAGCTCAAGGAGATCTCCTACCTCCACGCGGAGGGCTTCGCCGCCGGCGAACTCAAACACGGCCCGATCGCCCTGATCGACCAGGGGCTTCCGGTCTTCATCGTGGTCCCTCCCAAGGGCAGGGACCAGCTCCATGACAAGGTCGTGTCCAATATCCAGGAGGTACGGGCCCGCGGCGCGCGGACCATCGTGCTGGCCGAACGCGGCGACGAGGAGGCCGAGGCTTTCGCGGACACCTTCCTTCCTCTGCCGATGGTTCCCACCCTCTTCCAGCCGGTGCTGGCGATCCTGCCCTTGCAGGTTTTCGCCTGTGAGGTCGCCACCCTCAAGGGGTACGACGTGGACCAGCCGAGGAACCTCGCCAAATCAGTGACGGTGGAGTAGGCTTGGTCACAATGAAAAACTTCAGTTTCATGGACCTGGCGGGACAATGGCCGAGGTTCGACAAGGATGCCGACAAGTACGCCCGGGGCGTTGTGGGACTCATGACCGGCTCCGGACGCTATCCGGGCGCCGGGGTCCTGTCCGTGCTGGGGTCGCTCAACTGCGGGGCCGGGTTCATCCGCTATTGCGGGCCCGATGCCGTCCGTGCCGCCCTGCTCATCCGGGCTCCCAGTGTGACCTTCGGCGCTGGCCGGGTCGACGCGTGGGTGGCAGGATGCGGCTGGGACGAGGAAGACGCCAATCAGGACCAGTGGTGGCAGATCTGTGAGGATGCGATCCCTGTGGTCGTGGACGCCGGGGCATTGTCCTTGGCAGCCGACCGGGTTCCCGACGGATCGCTGATGACTCCTCACGCGGGCGAACTGGCACGTTTGTTGGACGTCGAACGATCGGCCGTCGAGGCGGATCCTGCCGGACGTGCCCGTGAGGCGGCCCACCTCTTCCAGTGCACGGTCCTGCTCAAGGGGCACACCCAGTTCGTCGCCACTCCCGAGGGTCAGGTGACCAGAATCCAGGAGGGGAGTCCCTGGTTGGCGCATGCAGGATCGGGCGACGTCCTCGCTGGGATGGCCGGCACCCTGTTGGCCCAAACCCATGATCCCGAACTGGCGGGATTGCTGGCCGCGGCGATGCAGGCGTACCTCTCCGTCGATGACCTCTACCTCGGTCCCTATCCTCCGGACCGTATGGCCGAGTTCCTCCCGGGTACAATCGGCCGGCTCATGCTGTGACCTCATGCGAGGGAATGCTCTTTCTAGGCATGTCATGTTATTTCGCAATACAGGTTTCTGTTGTGACAAACAACCCGGTAGAGGGAGCCACTGTTCTGGTCTGAGGTAAGCCAGTGTTCCACAACATGAAAGAAATTGGTCGGATGTATCGAAAATGTACAATTCGGCGCTTTTAGGATAAGATTCCAGATATGAGCACTATGTCGATCACGGAGGCACGGGCCAGCTTGGCAGATGTGGTCGATCGGGTCCGAGTCGACAGGGAACCGGTCTATCTCACGAGGCGGGAGACACCTGTCGCAGTCATGGTGGATCTGCCACGTTACGAGGCTTTGTTGACAGCGGAGAGGGCTGTGGCAGAATTGTCAGACCAATCACCGTCACACATTGAAACTCGGGAAGCGGAGCGGTTGCGCCGAATGGCTGCGATGGAGAAGAGCGCTGCACCCTTCGCTGCTTGGGTGCGGCCTGGGGTAACTCATCCTCAATCAGCGTCGGATCTTTATGCATCACGGACCGTAGATCTATGAAGGAATCAGTCGACACAAACGTCTTGCTGCGTGCTGCCATAGACATGGGCGACGGGCAGACTGTCCTTGCACGAGCACTCTTGGCATCGCCGGATCGGGTCTTCGTCGTGGGTCCTCTCGTGTTCGCCGAATTCGTCTACGTTCTGACAACTCATTATGGAATGACTCGCGCCCAAGCCGGTTCTTTGGTGCACTGGGTGCTGGACATTGAATCCGTGGAGTGCACTCGTGACATCATTGTCTCGAGCGTCGATCTCTTCCAGAGCCACCCCAAGCTTTCTTTCGAGGATTGCTTGATCGCAGAGCAGGCACGTTTCGACGGGGCTGTTCCTCTTTGGACTTTCGACGCCAAACTTGCCAAGCAACACCCTTCAGCTCGCTTGTTGAAGTGAACAATCACTCCTCGATCGGGCCGCGGTCTCCGCAGGACATCCAGGTGAGGGTACGGGTGGAGATGGAGAAACCAAGCTTGCGTTGGAGAGATTCCGAGGCGAGGTTGCCGACGATGATGTGGTCATGAGGGGTGAGGCCTCGGGCGATCATGCGATTGGACAGGTCGATCATCAAGTATTCGGCGATCCCGTGACGACGGTACCGGTCGAAGACGGTCAACATTCCCATGGAGCCCTCCTCGTGGAGGCCGATGAAGCCCGTGAGGCCGTTGTCATGGAAGGCTCCCCACATTTCGCCCGCGTCAATCCGGGTACGGATGTAGGCTGGACCGTCCATGTGGTAATTTGCTGCGACGATGTCAGCCCACTCGAGGGTGAGTGGCCGGACGCTGAGGTCCGTACGCCCCGATTGGGGTAGGGGCGCGCCCAGATAGGCGGAGGCGATACAGCGGGTGTGCCGGTCGAAACCGAACCGTTCTTCCACCAATCCGATGGCGTAGTCCTCGTGGACGACCATGCATCCACACTGGTCGGGCTCGATCAGGTCGAGCATACGGCGGGCGGAAGCCTCGTCCGCTGAAGCCATCATGCACGTCCCGTCCTGTGTGCGAATGAGGACCCCTTCAGGTCCAGCGGCCAGAATCGATTCCCCTCTCGTGGCCAGGCCGATCATGTCAGCATAGAATACCTTGTCATCAAGGAAATCAAGGGCTTGCGCGATCATCGGGACTCCTGCGGGTCGTTGGCATGCAGTCGATGAGTCTATCGTCATTCATGCTTCACACGCATCCGCAACTAGACGAACCAGTTACCACCCCATACCTCAGGATTGTCGATTGCTACGAAGCATTTCCCCTATGTTGGCAGTCGGGGCACAGTCCTGAGATTTCGGTGACGTGGGCGATGTCGATGAAACCGTACTTCTCAGCCACCATGGCCGCCCACTGTTCGACGGGGGTGTCGGTCAGTTCGATCGTACGCCCGCAGGAACGGCAGACCAGATGGTGATGGTGGTGGGCGGAGCAACGCCGATAGGCTGTCTGTCCACCGGTCGTGAGATGGTCCAGGTCCCCGGATTCGGCCAAGGACGCCAGGGTGCGGTAGACGGTCGGCAGGCTGACGGGGGTGCCCTGGGCACGCAGGCGGTCGAAGATCTGCTGGGCGGTTTGGAAGTCGGACGCGTCGCCGACATACTCCCAGATCACGGTGCGTTGACGCGTACGGCGGGGTTCAGTGTTCATGGCCGCCTTCATGCAGACGGCGATGGAAGAGGCTGGCGATGGGCCAGGAGGCGATGAAGAACCCGATGGTGATCAGCACGATCATCGCGCCCGGGGCGAGGTCGGCGTAGATGGAGGCCAGATAGCCCCCCACGCTGGCGATGAGCCCGATCCCCATGGATCCCCACATCCCTTTCCAGAAGCCGCGGAAGATGTTCTGTGCCGCAGCCACCGGGATCACCATGAGGGCCGAGACAAGAAGCAATCCGACAGTTCGCATCGCGGTGGTCACGGTGATGGCGGCCAGGATGACGATGACGTAGTTGTAGAAGCGTACGGGCAGCCCCAGGGTCGTGGCGAAGTCCTCGTCGGCGCTGATGGCGAAGAATTGGGGAGACAGCCCCAGTGCGATCACCAAAGTGAGGACAGCCAGGCCGCCCACGACCCACAGGTCGAGTGCGGAAATGGTGTTGAGGGAGCCGAACAGATAACTGGACAGTCCGCCGGCGCCCTGTCCGGCGATCGAGGCCATCAGCACGCCCGCGGCGAGACCGCCGTAGAAGAGGACGGCCAGCCCGATGTCCGAGGTGGCGCGGCCCTTCTGGCGCAGGGTTTCGATGAGGACGGCTCCGGCGATGCAGACCCCCACTGCCCATGGCAGGGGAGCCGAACCGGTGATGAGGGCCAGACCCACACCTGCGATGGCGACGTGTCCCAAGCCGTCGCCGAGAAGTGACAAGCGGCGTTGGACGATGTAGGTGCCGATGGTCGGTGCGGAGAAGCCGACGAGGGCTGAAGCGATGAGGGCTCGTTGGATGAAGGCGAATGCTAGGAGATCCATCTCGGCTCCATTCCTGTGAGCAGGTGGGTACGGTCGGGGGCGGATGTCTCGTGGGAGCCTTGGGCGGGGGTTTCCACCAGAGGACCGTCATACACCAGACGTCCGTCGCTCAAGGTCAGGATGCGGTCCAGTTGGGAGGCGAGAGCCTCGGTCTCATGCAGGACGATCAGGGATGTGGCGGAGAAGGAACTCAGGACGGAGGCGATGCGGACCTGGTTGTCGAGGTCGACGCCCGCGAAGGGTTCGTCCATGATGATCAGGTGCGGACGGTTCACCACCCCGCGAGCGATGAGGACTCGTTGCTGTTGCCCGCCGGAGAGGTGGAGATAGAGTTCGTCGGCCTTGTCGGCGAGGCCGACGATGTCCAGCGCCGCCATCACCTGCTTGCGTTGCCGGGCCCAGATCCATCCGACGGGGCGTTTGGCGAGGGTGCCGGAGGCGACCACCTCGGCCACGGTGGTGGAGTGCAGGGAGACCGAACCGCGCTGCGGGACGTACCCGATCTGGTTCCAGGCTGAGAACTTCTCCAACGGTGTGTCCAGAAGTGACACCGTACCGCTCTGACGGCGGTACAGGCCCAGGATCGCTTTGATGAGTGTGGATTTTCCGGATCCGTTGGCGCCCAGCAGTCCGACGGTTTGGCCCGAAAGGATGTTGAAGGAAATGTCGGTGAGGATGGGCACTCCGGAGAAACCCAGATTGAGGGAGGTGACAGTGATGGCGTTCATCGGCATCCGTTCGCCTGTTTGAGCGCGGTGAGGTTGGAAGACATGATCTGTGGGTAGTCGGTTCCGCGGGATTGGCCGGTGATCCCCTCGATGGGGTCGAGGACGTCGGTTCTCAGATGGAGGTCCTCTGCGATGGACTGGGCCAACTCCGGTGAGGTGAGCGTCTCGAAGAAGACGGTCGTCAATCCCTGTTCCTGGGCGATGCGGTGGATTTCCACGATCCGGTCGGGGCTTGGCTCGGCATCGGGGGAGAGTCCCGAAATGGAGATCTGTGTGAGCCCGTAGCGTTCGGCCATATAGCCGAAGGCGGCATGGGTGGTGAGGAAATGCGTACGATCACAGGTGACGAGACCGGAGGAATAGTCGGCGTCGATGCTCGTCAGGAGGGAGATCAAGGAAGCCAGATTGTCGGTGTACGCCTGCTCGTTCGCCTGGTCGATCTCGATCAGCTGTCCGGTGACGGCTTGGGCCACGGCGACCATCCTCATCGGATCGAGCCAGATGTGCGGATCGAGGTTCCGATCGGTGTCCGTGTCATGGATTTCCAGGGGTACCACCGTTGTCACGTCCAGCGAATGGGCCGGTTTGGTCTGGGCGACGGCCGAATCGACGTTCGGCTGGAGTCCGGCCTCGTAGATCGTCAGATCCGAGATCTGGACGCTGGCCACCTGTTTTGCGGTGAGCTCCAGATCATGGGGTTCGGCGCCTGGAGGAGTCAGATTGGCCACCTCCACATGTGCGCCGCCGATTTCCTGGGCCAGCCAGGCATAGGGATAGAGTCCTGCCGTCACCGAGATCTTCCCGGGCTCGGGTGAGGGCGCACCACACCCGGTGAGGGTCAGTGCGCCCAACAGTATCGAGCAGAGAGCGCGATATTTCATGAGAATCATTATCAATAAGAAATCTGTGCTTGTCAAATGGGGGACCCCGGGAAACGCGGGTTTCCCGGGGTCCCTTCACGTCCATGATGGGGTAGACGTGATTCGAGGTAAGCATCTCAGCGGAACAGCCACCACCATTTGGCCCACAACAGCAGGAAGGTGTTCAACGCTGCTGCGGATGACGACGCGGAGGGGATGACCTGGAATCTAGATGACGAGGCCGCTCCGGAGGTTGGTCCGATCAGTTTCACCGTGTAACCGCCCGGGATCGTGGAGTTGGGCACGACGAAGGTGATGCTCATCTGCCCGTTGTACCCGGCATATCCATTTCCGATGGGGATACAGGTCGTCGAGCACAGCTGCGCGGAGACACGTTCGAGGAAGCGGAACCCCTGACCGGTGACGGTTTGTGTGCCTCCGGCGCTGACTTGGGCGTTTTTGATGGTCACGGTCACTTTGGAGGTGGGCGGCACATAGGCGACGAGGTTGGCTGTCACAGGATAGGAACGATTGCCCGCTTGGTCGGTGACGATCACGGTGACCGTGCCTTCAGCCATCCCGTCCGGGGTTGCCACGCTGTAGGATCCGTCCGCGTTGGCCAGTACGTCGACTGTCGTCTGGTCGGGGAAGACGACTGTCACAGTGGCCGATGGTTCGACAGCTCCAATGTCGCCGGCGACTTGTTGGGCGGTGGCCCGGTCGATTCTGGCCCCCGCGGGCCGGTCGGTGTCCAGCCATGCTGTGGACGAGGCGACCGCGACACCTTTGCTGTTCAGGGCGTTCGCGGTGATCTGTTGGGACGGCGTCCCGGCCGGGGTGGGGATGGACCAGTATCCGGTCAAGTCGACCGGCGAGGAGCCCAGCACCATGCCCGCTGCGTCCGCCACCTGGACGGTCGCCCCCGGGGTCGCGTTCCCGGCGATGAGCGTGGCGTTGGCCAGTTCCACCTGGGGTGGGGCGGCTGGAACCTCGCAGGCCCCGTCGAGGGGAACCACGCTCACCCGTGCCGGTGATCCGGTCAATGCGATCACCTGGCCGGATACTGTGACGGTTGCGTACACGTCGAACCCGAGGTTGCCGCAGTCGAGGGCGCCGGTCGTGATCAGCATCACCGTCTCTCCAGCGCCGTCAGTCGGCGGTGCGACAGCGGCGGGTCCCTCCGCGAATTGGGCATTGCCCCCGATCCGGAAGTCCACCGGCACCCCCGGCACCGGCTGTCCCAGGGAGTCGACCACGCTGGCCACCGCGACTGTGCTGCCTCCACTGGACACCTCCGCCGGATTCAGTGTCAACGTCCCGCCAGCCGGCGTGAGCGCCACACACGAATCGCCCGTACACGGTGGATAAACGAACGTCACCGTCACTGACGGGCCGGCGATCGGCGTCCCGAGAGCGTCCACGGCGGAAACAGTGACTCTTTCAGCTTTCTCGTCAGTCAGCGTCACGCTGACGTACCCCTTCTCGTCGGAAATCACCGAGGTTGCGGACAGTTGTGCGGATCCTGTGACTGAGAAGCCGACGGATTTTCCAGCCTGGGGAATCCCGCACTGATCTGTGAGAGTGACCGATGCGGTGTACGAATCCTCCCCGTTTGCGGAGACGGGGGAAGCGATGCTCGGTTGGACGGTCAGCACGGGAAGGCCTTCATTCGCAGTCCCCGCCTGTCGTTGGACGGTCAGCGAAACAGGGGAAAGATCTGCTCCCGATCCGAAGTCGACGTGCGCCGTCACACGCGTCGTCACATCCGGCTCAGACGGGGATGGGCTGGGGAGTGTGACGGTGGCTGAAGCGACTCCGTTCTCGTTGGTGATCTGTACGGGGTTGTCGAGTGCCAGCGGCGACTCGACTCCGAAGGTCACCTCCGCTCCGACGACCGGTGCTCCGGTCGTGTCGACAACCGTGGCCGTGGCGGTGACTGTTTCTGGATTCGCAGTCGGCGCGCCGGTGCAGGTTCCAGGATCGATGACGATCATGGAATCGGACAAGGTCAGGGACGAGACGCCGGTGTCGACTCCCACCGAAGCGGTATAGGTCACTCCCGTGGGGGTGAGACTGGTCACGGTGCCCGGGTCAAGGCGGGAGTTCACCTCGACAGTGGCCGAGACTCCCTGAGCGATCAGGGTGGGGAAGCCATCCTTGACGAACAGTGCCATGACTGCTGGAGTGTTGGTTCGTATCTTCGCTTGAGCGGCTGTGTTCAAAGATTGCATGGTGATCCCTGCTCCTGCGCCTGTGATACTGGTGAGGAGGCTCTGGACCTGGGAGATGACTGTGTTCGAGACCCATGTGGTGAATCCGTCGCCCTGTAGGACGTCAGTCATGACGAGTGCCGTCATGTCAGCGGTTGTCCTCGCCGTGCTGAAACCGCTCAGTTCCGGCAGTGAGGACAAGGACTGGATCGTGTCCTGCGGTATCAATGAGGTCAGAGGAATCTGGGACAACACCCCGAAGACCTGAGCATCGTCGACGGTGAAATCGTTGAGCCACGATTCGGAGACGACATCGTGCAGGTCCACGCTGACCGAACCGCCCGGAACCAGAGCCTTCCCAACGCTATGGGCGAAGGAATAGGGCACCGCAGCAGTACGATCCCATGAATACTGCTGGCCGCCGGAGACCACATCGGAGAGTTTCAGGCTGCCGGGAGCGGCCACACCGGCGTTGATCGAATTCTGAATTTGTGACGCCACGGCGAGATTGATGACGGTCGACACCGACGGAGTGACTTTCGCACCCGTCATCGACCAGGTGACAGTGAAGCTGAAAGCGGCAATGCCGGGCATGGAGTAGTTGCCCTGCCACGTCGTCCCGTTGAGCCAGGTGAGATAATCGTTCTGGTCCATTGTGAAAGCGTCGTACTCATGGCCGGGAGCCACGGCAAGGTTGGACAGGGATGCAGAGATGGTCTGCGTGCCCATCGCATCTCCGACGAGGTACCCCACGTCGACTCCGGCGGCATCCGCGGCAAGGCTCACCGTATTGTTGTCGATCAGAATCTTGCCCTGTGCCTCGGCGGGAATGGCTGTGTCTGTGATGGGCCCCGAGGCCGTCGGATCGATTCCCTGGCTGCTCAGCCACCTGTCGGTGTCGCCCCCAGATTGTGAGGCGACGTAGCCTGAGATCCCTCCGAGGCTCGACAATGAACCCAGTGCCGGGGATTGGAGCAATGTGATCGCCCCGGACTCTGCGCCCGCGGCCTGTGCGGTGACAGCAGGCGCCGCCAGTCCGGAAACGAGCAACAATGTGGCGATCCCCGTGAAACCCAATTTTCGAATAGATGATACAATCATCGTTTTCCCTTTCTAGAGAAAGACCGGCGCCCTTCGCCGGCCCCCCTTTCTCCGTTCAATAATATGAATTCTCGTTGATAACTACTTATAAATCAAACTGTCAACCTGAAAGTCCATAAAGTGGTCTCACTGTGAGTGTTTTCTCGTGGCCCATGGGAGACCTTTGTGGGGCGGGGGCGATTCTGTGCTCGTCACATGGAGGGACCCCGATAAACGAATGCTTCTCGGGGTCCCTCGTGCCCATCGTCAAATGGACGGTGTCAGCGGGTCAGGCGAACAGCCACCACCATTTGGCCCACCACTGCAGGTAGGCGCAGCCCTTGGTTATCGCGGGCGCTGCGGGGGGGATGACTTGGAAGCCAGCGGATCCTGTGCCGGACGTTGGCCCGGTCAGGGTCACGGTGTAGCTGCCAAGCGCAGTGGTGGCGGGCACGGTGAAGGCGATGGTCACCTGGCCGTTGTACCCGGCGTAGCCGTTGCCCACTGTGGTGCAGGTCGTCGAGCACAATTGTGCGGTGACCCGTTCGAGGTAGCGGAATCCACTGCCGGTGACGGTTTGTTTGCCGCCGACCGCGACTTGGGTGTTGCTGACGCTCACCGTGATGGTGGACACGGGCGGCACATAGGTGACAAGGTTTGCTGTCACTGGACCGGAGGGGTTGCCTGCGGTGTCTGTGACGACCACGGTGACCACACCCTCGGGCATCCCATCGGGGGTGGCGACACTGTAGGATCCGTCCGCGTTCGCCAGAGCCATGATCATGGTTCCGTCGGGGAAGATGATCGTCAGGGTCGCGGCATTTTCCACGGCTCCGACGTTACCGGCGACTTCTTGGGTGTTGGCCCGGTCGATCCTGGCCGTTGCGGGCGGATCGGTGTCCAGCCACGCAGTGGTCGCAGCCACAGGTGCGCCTTTGCTGTTCAGGGCGTTCGCAGTGATCTGTTGAGACGGCGTCCCGGCCGGAGTGGGGATGGACCAGTATCCGGTCATGTCGACCGGTGAAGTGCCCAGCACGGCACCTGCCGCGTTGACCACCTGGACCGTGGCGCCCGGGATCGCGTTTCCGGCGATGATCGCCGCATTGGCCAATATCACCTGGGGCGGGGCAGCCTGGACTTCACAGGCATTCTCGTCTGGCACCACGGTGACACGAGCCGGCGAACCGGTCAACTGGAAGGTCTGGTCGGCCATCGTGAAGCTGGCATAGACGTCGAACCCTGGATTGTCACAGTCGACGGGGGTGGCTGTGATCAGCATCACCGTCTGCCCATTGGCGTCAGTGGGCGCTGCGACAGCGGCGGGTCCGTCTGCGAATTGGGCATTGCCGCCGATACCGAAGTTGACCGACACCCCCGGAACCGGTTCTCCCTGGGCGTTCACTATCGTGGCTGTGGCAACTGTGCTGCCGCCGTCGGACACCTGCGTGGGATCCAACGTCAATGCCCCGCTGAGTGTGTCGAGGGAACATCCGGGAATGTAGGCAGTGCAGACTGGTTCTGTCGGTGCGGCGGAGGACGGAGACGTCGGGGACTCGGTGGGAGATTCCGCAGGTGACGGGGGCTCGCTCGGCGGAGCAGTCGGTGATTCCGCAGGTGACGGGGATTCCGTCGACGATGGGGACTGCGTCGGGGACTGCGCGGGTGAGGGCGACTCGCTCGGCGGGGCAGTGGGGGACTGCGCGGGTGACGGTGATTCCGTCGGTGGAACTGACGGGGACTGCGTCGGAGACGAGGATTCCGTCGGCGTACCGCTGGAGATGAATGTCACCATCACGGGGTCGCCGATCTGCACGCCAGCTGATTTGGCAGTCACGACGACAGATTCGGGGACCGTGTCGGTCAGTGTCACACTGGCGATTCCATTCCCATCGGAGGAATCCGAAGCAGACGACAGTTGTGCGGATCCTGTGACCGAGAAGTCGACGGTTTTTCCGGCTTGGGCTCCGCACTGATCCACGAACGTGACCGATGCGGTGTAGGAATCCTCGCCGTTGGCCGCGACGGGAGAAGCGACGGTCGGCTCGACGCTCAGAGACGGAGGAGCCGGCGCGACGTTGTGCGCGGCGCTGATCGTCAATTGAGCAGGGGACAGATCGGCTCCGGCGCCAAAATTGACATGGGCGGTCACCTGCGTGGTCGCAGACGATGGATTGTCCGTTGGCAGCGTGATGACGACTGTGGCCACTCCGTTCTCGTCTGTGATTTGAGCGGTATGGTCGAGTACGAGCGGGGACTGGACTGAGAATGTCACTGTGGTGCCGCTGACAGGGGCTCCAGTCGTGTCGACGACGGTTGCCGTGGCCGTGATGGATGCCGGACTCACGACTGGATCGCCGGCGCAGACAGCTTGCGGATCGGCATTGAACCCCGGGGCGGACAAGGTCAATGTCGATGCGTCAGCGTTCACCTCGACTGGAGCTGCGGCGACGGTCACTCCCGTGGGGGTGAGGCTGGTCACAGTACCCGGGTCCACGGTGGCAGCCGTCTGGAGACTCGCGGAGACTCCATGAGTGATCATATTCGAGAACCCGCCATCGACGAACGTTTCCATGATCGCGGGGGTGTTGGCCTGTATCTTATCTTTTGAAGCCTGATCCAATGGGTCCAGGGTGTACCCCGCCAACACCGTCGGGATCCCAGAGAGAATATTCTGGACCTGTTCGATAACGACACCCGACGCCCATTCGTCAAGATCGCCATCGAGCATGGCCTGGTTCAGCATGAGAGTCGCCATGTCGGCAGTGGTCGCGTTTTTGTCAAGGCCGGCGAATCCGTCGAGTTGTGACAGAGACCGGATATTGTCCTCGGACAGCCATGCCGTCAGAGGAACAGCGGTCAAAACTCCAGAGGTGTGATCGTTGAGATTGAAATCATTGAGCAATGATCCCGATACGAGTTGCTGGAGGTTCACGCTGACCGAACCGCCCGGGGCCAGAGCCTGGCCGACGCTGTAGGCGAAAGAATAGGGCAGGTCGAAACTCTTGTTCCACGTGTAGTCCTGAATGCCCCCAACCACATCGGACAACGGCAGTGTGATATCAAGACCAGACATGGCATTGTTGATCGTCGTCTGGAATCCCTGCGCGACAGTGATGTCCCCCTGGGTGGACCCGTGAGGGGTCACGACCGCGCCCGTCGGCGTCCATGAGACCGTGAAGTCGGTGTCGAAGATGCCAGGCAAGGAATAGTGGCCTTCCCACGTCGTCCCGCTCGTCCAGGCGAGGTATTGAGCTGTGGTCATTGTGTAGGAATCATTGCTATGGCCTGGGGCGACGGCGACATTGGCCATGGACACGGAAAGGTTGTCTGTGGCCACGGCGTCTCCGACGAGGTATCCCACATTCACCCCGTCGGCGTCCGAGGCGAGGCTCACGGAGCCATTGTTTTTATCAACTGTGATTTTACCTTGTGCTTGAGCGGGAACGGATGTGTCTGTGATAGACCCGGAAGCGGTGGGGTCGATCCCTTGGCCGGTCAACCATGAGTTGATATTACCGCCGGCTTGGGAGTTGATATACCCTGAGACTCCGCCGAGGCTCGACAAAGAACCCAGGGCGGGAGACTCGAGCAATGTCATTGGCCCGGATCCATCGTCCACTGCCTGCGCGGTCAGCGCAGAGGTCGCCAGCCCTGAAACGAGCAACAATGTGGCAATCCCTGCGAAACCTATTTTACGTACTGATGATGATATCATCACTTTCCCTCCTTAGAGAAAGACCGGCGCCCTTCGCCAGCCCCCCCTTCTCTAGTCGTTATTCTGAATTCTCCTTGATAACGTGAATAAAATCAAGCTATCCACGCGGGTTCCAAATAGTGGTCTGGAAAAATAAGGATTCATCATTTACGGAGAATCTGATGTCGTCATGGCGGTACTGGTGTGTTCGGCGCGTACGCCTCAACACCTTCCTCGGTCTCGGTACCGTCAACCTACGGTTGCCGTACCTCGACCTTCGTCGGTGTGTTCGGCGCGT
>JGI24699J35502_11133788_pt1 | contig 15655 bp, 11 predicted proteins | sample TergutMp193P4_FD_35502 | JGI IMG/M metagenome (IMG submission 35502) | reverse complement strand
ACGCTGTGGAGTACTTCGTCTCGTACTACGACTACTACCAGCCGGAGGCGTACATCCCGCAGACGGACACCTATATCGAGAAGGACTCCTCCCTGAACGAGGAGGTGGAGAGGCTGAGGCACCAGGCGACGTACTCCCTGTTGACGCGCCGGGATTGCATCGTGGTGGCCTCCGTTTCCGCGATCTACGGGTTGGGCACCCCCCAGGAATACGTCGACCAGGCCATCACTCTGAGGGTGGGCGACGACATCGGGCGAGACGCGCTGTTGAGACGGCTGGTGGACATCCAGTACGTCCGCAACGACCTGGCGGGGACACGCGGGACGTTCCGGGCGAGGGGCGACACGGTCGAGATCTTCCCGATGTACGAACAACTGGCATGGCGGGTGGAGTTCTTCGGCGACGAGATCGAGGCGTGCACCACGCTCAATCCGTTGACAGGGGAGGTGGTCTCCCGCGACGAGGTCATGCACGTTTTCCCGGCGACCCACTACACGGCGTCCCAGGAGAGGATGGACAAGGCCATCGCCGGGATCGAGGCCGAGTTGGCGGCCAGGCTGGTCGAGCTGAGGGCGCAGGACAAACTCCTCGAGGCCCAGCGGCTGGAGATGAGGACCAACTACGACATCGAGATGATGAGGGCGGTGGGGACCTGTTCGGGAATCGAGAACTATTCCCGTCACATCGACGGGCGCGCCGCCGGGTCCGCCCCGAACTGTCTGCTGGACTATTTCCCGGAGGACTTTCTGCTTGTCATCGATGAGTCGCACGTGACCGTGCCCCAGATCGGGGGGATGTACGAGGGGGACATGTCCCGCAAACGGACCCTTGTCGAACACGGGTTCCGGCTGCCCTCGGCCATGGACAACAGGCCATTGAGGTGGGAGGAGTTCCTGGAGAGGATCGGGCAGACGGTGTACCTGTCGGCCACGCCCGGCCCGTACGAAATGGCCAAGGCGCCCGATCCGGTGGAACTGCTGATCCGGCCAACCGGCCTGGTCGACCCCGAGGTGATCCTCAAACCCACCAAGGGCCAGGTGGAGGACCTCATGGGCGAGATCCGGGCACGGGCCGAGCGCGACGAACGTGTGTTGGTGACGACGCTGACGAAGAAGATGGCCGAGGATCTGACCGATTATCTGCTGGCCCACGACATCCGCACCCGATATCTGCATTCCGACATCGACACGCTCAAACGGCTGGACCTGTTGAGGCAGTTGAGATCGGGGGAGTACGACGTGCTGGTCGGCATCAATCTGTTGCGAGAGGGGCTGGACCTTCCGGAGGTCTCCTTGGTGGCCATCCTCGACGCTGACAAAGAAGGGTTCCTCCGTTCTGAGAGGTCGCTCATTCAGACCATCGGGCGTGCGGCCCGAAACGTGTCCGGACAGGTGCACATGTACGCCGACACGGTCACCGAATCCATGCGGAAGGCCATCGACGAGACGAATAGGCGCCGGGCCAAACAGGTCGCGTACAACACCGCCCACGGGATCGACCCCCAACCTTTGCGTAAGAAGATCGCGGACATCACCGAGATGCTGGCCCGTGAGGACAGCGATTCGATCGCCGCACGGGCGAGCCGGCATACCCCCGGGGTGGTCCTGGCCGACGAGACGGTCATCGCCCGTCCGGCCAACATGGCCCAGGGCGAATTGGCCGATCTCATCGCGGAACTGACGGACCAGATGCACGCCGCCGCCGCCGACCTCCGCTTCGAAGTGGCCGCCCGCCTGCGCGACGAGGTGGCCGACCTGAAAAAGGAGTACCGATCCATGGTGGAGGGCATGAAGTAGGGGTTTCCTCATGTCATTGGGGAGTTCTCCCCATTGCGGTACGGGGCGGATGAGGGAATAGTGATAGAGGAAGGCCCCCAGTGATACCGCCACAATCGGAAAGGGTTCGAAGGGGCCGGTCGGAACCAGAGAGGACAGTGCCATGACGTTTTCAGGGATGACCCCCGATCAGATCGATGCGGCGGCGAATCAACTTCGTACCCAAGCCCAAGAGTTGCAGTCGATCAGTTCCAGGGTGACGAACCTGGTCAACCAAGCCGTCAAGAATTGGCAAGGCAATGACATGGCGTCGTTCCGTTCAGCGTGGTACGGATCGTACCAAGGGAAAATGTCCGCCGCCAAGAACCGCCTGGAGTCGATGGCCTCCCAGCTGAACCGGCAAGCCTCCGACCAACGCAATACGAGCAATGCCAGTACGGTCACTACAACGGTGATGGGGCCGATAGCCGCGTACGTCCCAGGGGGGAGCCTGTTGACATGGGACTGGCCCGATGCTGGGACCGTGAAATACCTGGGGGGCGTGGCACAGACGTATTCCGACACTCTCACCCCGTTCTGGGATGCGGCAAACGTCGGGCTAAAGATCATGGATGACTCATTTGTCGATGGATGGCACATGTCTCCGCATCTCATCTCCGATTGGAAAGATTGGAATGGTTTGCCCTCGAACGATCCCATGAAGATGGCCGCCGATGCGCAAATAGGCAAGTATGGCGCCGTCGTCAGTGGCATCTCGCTCATCAGTGACGTGAATACTCTGGCCACGGGTTGGCAAGATATGAATAACCCGTATGACAAAGTGATCGCCGTGTCAGACACGGTCGCTGACGCAACGGCCACTATGGCCGGAGTCGGGACCGCGCTCGCCGGAGCTGGTAAAATCCTGACGACTTCCCCATTGGCGAAGGCTATTCCGGGCCTCAATATCGTTTCGAATATTGCGAGTGCCGTGTCAGACGGCGCGCAAGCCATCAATGATTTCAAGAGTGGGAACTGGGGGCATGGGATCCTGAACGGGGTTGAAGCTCTTGCGTCTGTCGCCTCATGCATTCCTGGTCCCATCGGCGTGGTGGGGACTGGACTGTCGCTGGTCTTGCATGCTGGCGAAGGTTTATTTAGCCTATTCACAAAGAAATAAAATGACAGTCAGTGTCCTTGGAATCAAGGCCAACTGATCGCTTGAAAGACTACTGTGGTACTACATCGGATATTGGAAGGAAAACGGATATGGATACTGTGAACGGGCAGGGTGAGGGTCAGCAGGAATTTTTACTCACTTTTGCCGAATTGGAAGCTCTTGTGGGCACCGAACCTCACTGGCCGACTGTTCGTGCAGCTATGAACACCCGCGCGCCCGCTGATGAGCAAGTGGCGCAAGCGGGCATGTCGTCATTGCTCGTACGCAATCTGGCCAGGCTTGCCGAGGATGGCCGCACACAAGTCATGAATGTCGTGGGCGATCTGGTGAAACCGCTTGGCGCCGCGACAGATGTGATCGGTGTGACCCTTGCTGAGCAGGATGGGTCTGTGGCCCCCTTCCTCCTGTGCGCTGGTGGTGGCAGCCGAACCCTGGTGAGAGTGGCGGGTCCGGGTGTATTGGCTTTGAGCCCATTGGTGGATGACACACAGATCCCTGAGCAAGTCGCCCTTCTCGCAGGCGCTCTGCTGGACGATCATGAAGGCGCCGTGCTTGTGAAGCCGCAAAACAAACAAGCGACGACGATTCGCAGATTGGGACAGCAGTGGGAGGTGGCTGATCCTGTCTCAGAAGGAGTGGCCGAGTTTCGGCAGGTGTCGCGAGAAGAAGCGCTCGATGCCGTGAAGTCGTGCGTGAGGAATTCCGAGCATCAGTGACACCGATCAGGTGAGCCTGTCGACGTGAGCGAAGTCCGAAAGGATCGGCAAGGATAAACATGGACGTAGTGGTGCGTTTCCTCAATTCGCCTTTTCTATGGGTGATCGCTGCAGCTTCGATCGCCTCGCTCTTCCAAACTTTCCTATTCGTCCGCGACCGCATGGCGGAGCTTCTGCGTCGGCGTCGTGAGCCTGAGGTGGAAGCGGAGGTGAGACAGCGTATACGCACCGCAGAGGTTCCCGTCGCCCGTCCTGCCACTAGAGACACAAGAGTACCTAACTATCAAGAATGGTTGTCGTCAGATCCCGAACCGTATCCGAGCAACCGCATCCGTTCCGTCGCTGTCATCTTTTTGGCGTTTGTGGTCATTTGCGTCGTCGCTGTTTTGTGCGCATGGGATTGGAAGGAGGGGATACTTCTTGGAATCGCGCCGGTGACGGTTGGGGGCATCATCTGGGTTGCGCTCCATAAGCCCTCCCATGTCTGGCGTGTACGCCGGGAGGTCCGGATCGCATCTGTGGCGAGGGAACACGGTGCTGAATACGTCGCGACGGACTTCCCAGGTCAGGGGTGGGATATGGCTGGAGTGAGGGGATGGGTCGACCAGGTCAGCCGGGATTGGGATGCAAGGCCACAGGGAGCCCGACCCATTCCGGAAGGCTCCGTCGATGGTGCTCTCGCCGGTGCCGATCCTCCCGCTGTGGCTAGAGGAACGGCGACAGTGTTGGAGGCGAAACCTGTCGAGGCGATTCGCAGCGCGTCCCACCCGTGCTTCGAGTACGGGATGGAGAAGCTCAAAACCAGTGTTTTCCGGTTCTACGTCGTCGCGGAAGCCGTGTCTGTGCCGTACGTGGCCATCAAACGACATCTGAAAATTCCCGCTCGCCAACAACGGCATGCGATGGACGGTTCGCTGGTCGACCAGTCGTACGCCGTGGCTCCGGGATGTGAGGCCGCGTTCTCCCGCCTGTCGCGCCGCACGAGAGAACTGATGATTGGTGTCCATGTGGACAAGATGGTGCTGGACCGGGGCTGGGCGGTCCTGTGGTGGGACGGGCGGGTCTTCGGGGGCATCGATTTCGGCAAGGACCAGAACTGGGACGGGCGGATGGACATGGCCAGCGAGAAGACCTGGGACGGTGTGGAGAAGGTACGGGCGCTGCTGGCCTCCATCGAGAACGACCTGGCGGGCTAGCAACATGGCGGCTAGATGTCTCGTTGCTCCTCAACACCTCGGTCCCACCAAACTGCGTTTGGCGGATGCTTGGTCTGCGCCGCGCTAGAATAGATAATCGCTTCAAAATCTGGATGCAGACTCCCTCGTTGAAAGGATCTCATGCACGTCAGTGACGTCACGTGGATCGTCACCCTTGTTGTTCTTATTGCAGTGCTCCTCTTCGATGTGTTGATCATCGGACGCAGGCCTCATGAACCATCGACGAAAGAATGCACGGTGGCCATCAGCGTCTATGTCGTGGGAGCGTTGCTCTTCGCCGGATTCGTGTGGTACCGCTGGGGGCACGTCCACGCGGGGGAGTTCATCGCCGGCTGGCTGACGGAGTACTCGCTGTCGATCGACAACTTGTTCATTTTCTTGATCATCATGGCATCGATGAGGGTGCCGCGCCAGCTTCAGCAGTACGCTCTCATGGTCGGCATCGTTCTGGCTCTGCTGCTGCGGGGGATCTTCATCGCACTGGGTGCGGCGGTGATCGCCCGATTCGCGTGGGTCTTCTTCATCTTCGGAGTTTTCCTGATCTACACCGCGTACAGCCTTGTCAGGGACTATGTCAAAAATGAGGAAGAAGAGGCAAAAGACAATGCTGCCATTCGTTGGGTGAAGAAGACCTTCAAGTTCTCCGACGATTTCGACGGCACGAAGCTGCGGACGAAACAGAATGGTGTGAGCTTGATGACGCCCATGTTCCTCGTCATCATCGCCTTGGGGAGCACGGATCTGCTGTTCGCCCTCGACTCCATTCCGGCCATCTACGGCCTGACCCAGCAGGCGTACCTCGTTTTCACGGCCAATGTTTTCGCCCTCATGGGTCTTCGACAACTGTACTTCCTGATCGGCGGGATGCTGAAGAAACTGGTGTACCTGTCGATCGGCCTGTCGGTGATTCTGGCCTTCATCGGCGTCAAATTGGTCCTCCACGCCCTCCACCACTACAACGTCATCTCCTTCGAGGTCCCGCTGGCCCTCTCCCTGGGCGTGATCATCGTCACGCTCGCCATCACCACCGTCGCTAGCCTGATCAAATCCGCCCACCTGCATCGGGAAGAACCCGGTACCGCTGAGGACTGACAATCTACCCAGGGTAGATAAGTCGAGGACCGGGGGTAGAATATTGATATGGCGATCAATATCAAGAATGAGCGAACAGTGGATTCAGTCAAAAAACTGGCGCAATCATACGGGGTGAGTTACACCTCAGCGATTGAGATGGCTGTGGAAGCCGCATTGAGCCGGCCCGGGTTGTCAGACCAGGATCGCATCCTTCAGAAAGCCTCAGGCATCTTGTCGCAGTATCGGGCCCATGCGCATGGGACGGCCCTCGATGAGGAGGCACTGTACGCAGAGGATGGGTTGTACGCATGATCGTGGACACATCGGCAATTGTGGCTATTCTGAAGGGAGAACCCGGACATCTCGCCTTGATGAAGACGATTGTGGCCGATCCTGACCCGAAAATCAGTGCGGCAACCCTTGTCGAGGTTCATGCTGTCGCGGATCAACGCGGGCAGCCTGCTCAGAGCAGACGGGTGAACAACTTGTTGAGGGTGTTGCGAATACGTGTGGTTCCTTTTGACGAAGATCAAGCCCGAGTGGCGAGTGAGGCGTACGCCATCTTCGGCGAAGGTTCTGGGCATCCGTCCAAACTGAATCTCGGCGACTGCTTTTCGTATGCTCTGGCTGCGTGTCTGTTGGAACCTTTGCTCTTTGTGGGCGACGATTTTTCCCATACTGACATTCAATTGGCCGAATGACTGTTCACACCGGGCCGGAGAGGTCCAGACCCTCGGCGCCGAGGACGACGGAAGAGTCTTTGCGGCCGGTGAGCCACCCGACGAGATTGGCCTCGCTGCCGCGGAGGGCGACCTTCGTACCCCGGCCGACGACGGCGGAGAAGCCTTCGTCGCTGGTGACGGTGAGTTTGATCTGGGCGAAACGGGGGGCCGCGCGGAAGAGGTTCCACTGGAGGAGGATGCGCGTGAGTTCAGGCCCGATGTCGGTGAAGTCGAAGCCGAGGCCCAGGTCGATGTGATGGACGACGACCTCATTGAGACGGTCCAACATCAGAGTGGAGGCGGGGATCGACCCCTGTGAGGTGTGAAGGGAGGTCGTCCAGGCGCGGCCGTCCATCTGGTCGAAAGCCACCATGAGCCCGGCTGAGGATCGGTCCAGATGCTCCTGGAGTTCCAATGCTCCGCGGAGGGCTCCCGCGTTCAAATCCTCGTCGGACTGGTTGCCGCGCCAGGTGATCTGCTTGTGCGTGCGCCCGATTTCGAGGGCCATGGCGGTGAGGGTCTCCGCGTGGTGGGCCAGGTGGGTGGCCACATGGGCCCGCGTCCATCCCGGAAGCCGTGTGACAACATGCCAATCGTCATCAGAAAGGGTAATTGTGTCACCCAACAGGCGTTGGGTCACCGCCGTCAATTCCAGACGCCAATCGTCTGGAGAATCGATGGTTGTTTTGCCGATTCGCACAGTCCTAACCTAGAGCAAAGCCCAGGCAATGAGAAATTTGCGGTCCAATCGAAAAGAAAATCGGACATATGTTCGAAGATCTGACAAATTGGCGGTCTGGAGGAACTAAGATGGGCTGGTGCAGAATCGGTTGATCATCAAGGGAGCCAAGGAACACAACCTGGCGAACATCTCTCTCGACCTTCCCCGGGACGCCCTGATCGTGTTCACGGGGTTGTCGGGATCGGGGAAATCCTCCCTCGCCTTCGACACGATTTTCGCGGAGGGGCAGCGGAGGTACGTGGAGTCGCTGAGCGCCTATGCCCGTATGTTCATCGGCCAGATGGACAAACCGGCTGTGGATTTCATCGAGGGCTTGTCGCCGGCGGTCTCCATCGACCAGAAGTCCACCTCCCGCAATCCGCGTTCCACGGTCGGAACCATCACCGAGATCTATGATTATTTTCGGTTGCTCTTTGCCAGGATCGGAATCCCGCATTGTCCCGAATGTGGCGAGCCGATCTCGCGTCAGACACCCCAACAGATCGTGGACCGTCTCCTGGAACTGCCCGAGGGTACCCGGTTCCAGATCCTCGCACCCCTTGTCACCGGACGGAAAGGGGAGTTCCGCGACCTCTTCCCCGAGCTGGCCACGTCGGGGTACGCGCGGGCGCGTGTGGACGGTCAGGTCTATCAGGTGACCGAACCTCCCACCCTGGACAAGCAGAAGAAACACGACATCGACGTCATCGTGGACCGCATGGCCGCGAAGAAAGACGCCCGCCAGAGGATGACCGACTCGGTGGAAACCGCCCTGAAGCTGGCCAACGGTGTGGTCGCCGTGGACTTCGTGGACCAGCCGGAGAACTCGCCGGCGCGCCAGAAGCGGTACTCGGAGAAGATGGCCTGTCCCAACGGTCACGACATCTCCATCGACGAGCTGGAGCCGCGCCAGTTCTCCTTCAACGGTCCCTGGGGCGCCTGCCCGGCGTGCTCCGGGTTGGGGACCACGATGGAGGTCGATCCGGAACTGGTCGTCCCCGACGACGGGCTGAGCCTGAGCCAGAACGCCATCTCCGTGTGGGCGACCCCCACGGTCGGCCGTTATTATCAACACGTCCTCATGTCCCTGTCGGAATCCGAGGGGTTCTCCATGACGACCCCGTGGGCGGATCTCAGCGCCGCCGCCAAGAAAACGATCCTGTACGGGGTGGGCGACGCCGTGTACGTCAAACACCGCAACCGGTTCGGGAGGGTGCGGACCTTCTCCACCAAGTACGAAGGGGTCATCCCGTACATCCGCCGCCGCCATGACGAGGCCGAGACCGATTCGGCCAGGGAGAGGTTCGCGGCGTACATGAGGGAGATCCCCTGTGCGGTCTGCAAGGGGGCGCGGCTCAAACCGGCGTCGCTGGCAGTCACCGTCGGGGGGAAGAATATCGACCAGGTCACCTCGATCAGCATCGAGGAGTGTTTGGCGTATGTGGAGGGCCTCGACCTCAACCAACGGGAAATGGCCATTTCTGAAAGAGTGTTGAAGGAGATACGGGAGAGGCTGAAGTTCCTTGTGGATGTGGGGTTGGACTATCTGACTCTCTCACGTCCGGCGGGTACCCTTTCCGGAGGGGAGGCTCAGAGGATCAGGCTCGCCACCCAGATCGGGTCGGGGCTGATGGGAGTGCTGTACGTTCTGGACGAGCCCAGCATCGGACTCCACCAGAGGGACAACCACCGTCTGATCGGCACCTTGCTGCATCTTCGTGATCTGGGCAACACCCTGATCGTGGTTGAGCACGACGAGGACACCATCCGTACCGCCGACTGGGTGGTCGACATCGGACCGGGCGCCGGAGAGCACGGGGGACGGGTCGTCGTCTCCGGGCCTGTCTCGGAGTTGCTCGAGAACCAGGAGTCCATCACGGGCGCGTACCTCGCGGGACGCCGGTCCATCCCCGTGCCCCTGGCCCGCCGGCCGAGGACCGGACGGCAGGTGACGGTGGTGGGCGCCAGTGAGCACAACCTGCAGAACATCGACGTGAGCTTCCCGCTGGGGCTCTTCGTCGCCGTGACGGGGGTCTCCGGATCGGGGAAATCCTCCCTTGTCAACCTGATTCTCTACCAGGCGCTGGCCAAGAGGATCTACTCCACCAAAGCGGTCCCCGGCCGCCACAAGCGCATCGACGGCGCCGACGAGGTGGACAAGATCATCCACGTGGACCAGTCGCCCATCGGGCGTACGCCACGGTCGAATCCCGCCACGTACACCGGTGTCTTCGACAAGATCCGTACCCTGTTCTCCCAGACGACGGAGGCGAAGGTACGCGGCTATCTGCCGGGCCGGTTCTCCTTCAACGTCAAGGGCGGGCGCTGCGAGAACTGCGCGGGCGACGGGACGATCAAGATCGAGATGAACTTCCTGCCCGACGTGTACGTGCCCTGCGAGGTCTGCCACGGCGCGAGGTACAACCGGGAGACTCTGGAAGTGCACTACAAGGGAAAAACCATCGCCGAGGTGCTGGATATGCCCATCGAAGAGGCCGCCGAGTTTTTCGCCGCGATCCCCGCCATCGCGCGACACCTCAACACTCTGGTCGAGGTCGGGTTGGGGTACGTACGTCTCGGCCAGGCGGCCACCACTTTGTCCGGCGGGGAGGCCCAACGTGTGAAACTGGCGTCTGAGTTGCAGAAACGCTCCACCGGGAAAACCATGTACGTCTTGGACGAACCCACGACGGGGCTGCATTTCGAGGACATTCGCAAACTGCTCCTCGTCCTTGACCGGCTCGTCGAGCAGGGGAATACTGTTGTCGTGATCGAGCACAACCTGGATGTCATCAAAACCGCCGACTGGGTGATCGACCTCGGTCCCGAGGGGGGCTCCAGAGGGGGGCTCATCGTCGCCGAGGGGACGCCCGAGGAGGTGGCCGCCAATCCGGCTTCGTACACCGGCCAGTTCCTGCAGCACGTGTTGCCCCGCTGGGACGATCCGGGCTCACCCGCCGGGGATCCGGCTGTGGCGAAAGTGCTTGAACCCAAAAAGACCCGTACAAGGAAGAAGTAATGCCCGACCCGGCCACCTGGAGACCTGCGACGAGTGAGATCCCCGCCGAACCGGGGGTCTACCGATTCCTGGATCCCGAGGGCCGGGTCATCTATGTCGGCAAAGCGATCTCGCTGAGATCGCGGCTCACCTCGTACTTCCAGGACCCCGTCCATCTGCATCCGCGCACACGGGTCATGGTCACCACCGCGTCAAAGGTGGAATGGACCGTTGTGCGAAACGAACTGGAGGCGTTGCAGCTGGAGTACACCTGGATCAAGCAGTTCGAACCGCGTTTCAACGTCAAATACCGGGATGACAAGTCCTATCCGTGGCTCTGTGTGACGTGGACCGACGAGTTCCCGCGCGTCTTCGTGGGACGCGGGGCACACAAGAAAGGGTGGCGGTACTTCGGTCCGTACGCCGAGGCGTGGGCCATCCGCGATTCGATCGACACCTTGCTCACCGTCTTTCCGATGAGGTCTTGTTCTGGCGGGGTCTTCCGCTCGGCGAAGGCCTCCGGGCGGCCCTGCCTGATGGGGTACATCGACAAGTGTGCCGCTCCCTGCGTGGGACGGGTGACCGCCGAGGAGCACCGGCAGATCGCCTCCGACTTCTGCACAGCCATCTCCGGGCGCGCCTCCGGGTTCATCAAAACCCTTGAGAAGGAAATGAAGGTCTGCGCGGAGAACATGGAGTACGAGAAGGCCGGGATCTTGCGGGACAAGGCCGACGCCCTGCGCCGGGTCATGGAACGCAACGCCGTCGTTCTGGAGGATTCAGCGGACGTGGACCTCATCGCCTTGGCGGTGGACCCGTTGGAGGTGGCCGTCCAGCTTTTCCACGTACGCTCCGGGCGCATCCTCGCCGAAAGGGGCTGGGTCGCCGACCGGGGGGCTTGGGAAGAGCCCAGCCCCGATGCCATGGGTGAGGAGGACGAGACGGCGGCGGAGGACAACTCCGACCTCCCTGCTCTGATCGAGGCTTTCATCCTCCAGATCTATGGAGACGTGGAGGGGAATGCTGCTGGGAGGACAATGAGTCAATCGTTCACACATTCCCATGAAAACGGGTCGAAGCCGGTCGACGCAGACGCCGAGGACCGCAAGAGGGTCATCCCCCCCGAGATCCTCGTGCCCGTTCTGCCCGAGTCGGTGGATGTCTTGTCCGAATTGCTGGGACAGGAGCGGGGGACCAAGGTGAGGATCCGGGTTCCCCGACGCGGTGACAAGAAGACCTTGATGTCCACCGCGGAGAAGAACGCCGCCCAGACCCTCGCCCTGCACAAGACCCGCCGCTCCTCGGATCTGACCACCCGCAACCAGGCCCTCGATGAGATCGCCCAGGGGCTCGGCATGGACGAGGTGCCGCTGAGAATCGAATGCTACGACATCTCCCACATCCAGGGGACCAACACCGTCGCTTCCATGGTCGTCTTCGAGGACGGGTTGGCCCGCAAATCGGAGTACCGCCATTTCGCCGTCATCACCGTCCAATCCAACGACATCGGTGCCATGAAAGAGGTTCTGACAAGGAGATTCTCCAGACTCATCGCCGACAGGGAGGCTATGGAATCCGATCCCCACTCGGGTGTGGTCGACGCCGCCACACGCACAGCCCGGCGTTTCTCGTACCTCCCCTCCCTGGTCGTGGTCGACGGCGGCGCCCCCCAGGCGGCCATCGCCCGGCAGACCCTGGACGAGATGGGTTTTTCACATGTGATGGTCGTGGGACTGGCGAAAAGGCTGGAAGAGGTGTGGGTCCCCGGCGAGGAGTACCCTGTGATCTTCCCCCGTACCTCCCAGGCCCTCTATCTGCTGCAGAGGGTACGCGACGAGGCCCACCGTTTCGCCATCACCTATCACCGCCAAAAGAGGTCGAAGTCGATGATCGAATCTCTCCTCGACTCCGTTCCCGGCCTGGGAGAAGTCCGCCGCAAAGCCCTGATGAGGTCCTTCGGCTCTCTGAAGAAACTGAGACAGGCCACGGTCGAGGAGATCGAACAGGTCCCCGGCTTCGGCCCCGCCCTGGCCCAGGCCGTTGTCGACGCCGTGAAACTCAAACCGGAAGCCATCAACCTGACCACGGGCGAGATCCTGGACTGAATGCTGTTCCGCCCCGCCTCCGTTGCCCGTCCACGATCGGAGGCTGGGGTACCGCCCCCGCAATCCCATTGTTGCGAACAACACTTTCGGTTCTCCGCACATGGACGCGAATGGCCCCTCCCGAGGATCAGGAGGGGCCATTCGCGTGAGGATAATCGTCCTTGTTCACATTCATTTGATGGGGCGTGCGAATCCCATCAGTTTCATCCCACCGTAGGTGCCGTTGGTGACCGTGGCTTGCGTGACGCTGCCAGCGCCGCCGCCTTGGTTGCCGCCGATGATGGTGAAAGAGTATGCACTGTTGACGCTGATAACAATGTTCACATGGTTCGCGACTCCGTTGTTATCTGCATCCCAGAGTGCGAGATCACCTGGCTGGGGCGTCTGTCCCGCGTTGATCCACGTGAGGTACGCCGAGCTCTTATGGAAACTATCAGCCAGGGTGACATAGGGGGCACCGGAACCAGATTGCTGGAGGATATAACTCGCGTAAGCTGCACACCACTCTTCAGCAGGCCAGTTGCTTAGCCGCGAAGTGTTAAGAGTAGCTTGAGCTTTGGCAACGATCCTTTGCCCAAGACTGGAAGGCGCAGAGGGAATGACTGGGGCTGTCCAGCCGGAACCGATGACGGTGGGACCTGTGAATGAATAGTTAACCTTGGCGGCACAACCGGAATAGAGCAGCAGATCACCAGATGGATTGATGGCCATGATGTCGGGGTACCCGTCCTGATTGAAGTCCACTCCGGAGGTCACGGATCTCAATCCCATCCATCCGGTACCGACGACTTTACGATCACCGAAGTGTCCATTGCCGAGTCCGGGGTAGAGATACAGAGTGTAATCCGGGGCGATGCTCATGATGTCGCCTTTGCCATCCCTGTCGAGGTCTCCACCGGGAAGGAGGGTGTATCCCTGCCAATCGGCACCGACTTGTGGGTAGGAGGGAGCGAACGCGTTGCCCCCAGCGTTGGCGTAGAGGTTCAACACTCCACTGGGGAAGGCCGCGACGAGGTCGGGACGTTTGTCACCGTTCAGTTGGCTGGCAGCGACTTTGAGGCCAGACCATCCGGAACCAATCTGTATTTTTGTTGTGAATTGGGCTTTCCCGTTGCCTGGGTAGAGGTAGAGATTGCCCGTCGAGCGCTGGAGACCGATGAGGTCGTTATACCCGTCACCGCTGAAATCCCCTGGGGCGATGACATCATAGTCCTCCCATCCGGAACCGATGACGGGATAAGAGCTCTGGAATGGGTACGGTTTTTTGCTCATATCCCCGGCATACAAGATCATTTGGCCGGCGCCATCGACAGCGACGACGTCTGGCTTGCCATCCCCGCTGATATCGGGAGTCATCGTGATCGAACTGATCCCATTGGTGGCCGCCTGGGCTGGGACCGTGGTGCCGGCCATCAAGGCGACGAGACCGGCAGACGCGACGAATAGCGCTCCTGTCCTAAGCAGAAGCTTGTTCGTGGTTTTCTTCATTTCAATTCCTTTATGTTTGAATAACTAGTGTGATTTGCGATCACAACAAAAGTATCTTTCATGTCATTTAGCATTGACAATGGGGAGAACTCCCCACGTGGAAAAATGCCAGTTGCTGGTATAATACGGAGATATCGTATAAAATATAATGATGACAAATGAGTGCTCGATCACCCGATAGATGTCGTACCAGCCGTCAATATCGAAGAAGGCGATCTCGGGTGCATGGGTGTCATGGATAAACGTGATTTCTGATAATCTGTTGGGTCTGTCCGCTGAGATCTGTCCGAGGAGCGTTGAGCGGGTTGAGTGGGTTTAGGATAGTTTTCACGGCTTAAGGAGGTGGACATGGATCTCGTCATCATCACAGGGATGTCCGGCGCCGGCCGGCGTACGGCTGCCCATGCGATGGAGGATCTCGGGTGGTATGTGGTGGACAATCTTCCTCCCGCGATGCTGCCGAATCTCACGGCCTACCTCCACGGTGAACGCATCGAGAAAGTGGCAGTGGTTCTGGACGTGCGTTCCAAGGGGGATTTGGAGCAGATCCCGGCTCTGTTCGAGACGGTGTCGCCTCTGGCCGGGTCCCCACAGATCTTGTTCATCGAGGCCGAGGACACCGAGATCGTCAAGAGACAAGAGTCCTCGCGTCGGCCCGTTCCTCTGCAGGGCACCGGCACTCTCCTGGACGGGATCAGGGCTGAGCGGCGCATGATGTCGACGCTGAGGGCCTCGGCGGACATGGTGATCGACACGACCGGCATCACCGGACACCAACTGGCAAATAGGATTGTTGCCGCATACGGATCCCATCAGCCCGATCTGACGGTCACCGTGACGTCTTTCGGTTTCAAGAATGGGATACCGGTCGACGCCGACATGGTCTTCGACGTGAGATTTCTCCCCAATCCGCACTGGGTGCCGGATCTGCGCCCGCAAACAGGATTGAGCACGGCTGTGTCCGCGTACGTCCTCGCCTTCGATCTGGCTCAGGATTTCCTCGCCGAGATGGACCGCCTCTTCCATACTGTGGCCGAGGGGTACCTCACCGAGGGGAAAAGATTCGTGACCCTCGCCATCGGATGCACAGGCGGCAAGCACCGTTCTGTGGTGATCGCTGAGGAGTTCTCCCGCAGGCTTCGCGAAACCGGACAGGACGTCGCCGTCATCCACCGCGATCTGGGGAGGGAATGATGGGATTGCCCAAGGTTGTGGCCTTCGGCGGCGGGCACGGATTGTCCGCCACGCTCATGGCTGTCAAGAGGCTCACCGACCATGTGACCGCTGTTGTGACGGTCGCCGACGACGGAGGCTCCTCGGGGCGGCTGCGTGAGGAGTTCGATTGTCTGCCGCCCGGGGATTTGAGGATGGCGCTGGCCGCCCTGACGGGGGACGATTCGGAAGGACGGTTGTGGGCGGACGTCCTGCAATCCCGGTTCGGCGGCACGGGGCCGCTCGCCGGGCATGCCATCGGGAACCTTCTGATCGCCGCCCTGTGGCAGCGCGACCCCGACCCCGTCAAGGGATTGGACCAGGTGGGCCGGCTGTTGAACGCCCAGGGCAGGGTGCTGCCCATGAGTTCTTTGCCGTTGGTGATCTCCGCCGACGTGGTGGGGATCGACCCGGACAATCCGGACGAGGTCACCTGCCTGACCGGCCAGGCCCGGATCGCCACCACCG
>JGI24699J35502_11133789_pt1 | contig 15671 bp, 9 predicted proteins | sample TergutMp193P4_FD_35502 | JGI IMG/M metagenome (IMG submission 35502) | reverse complement strand
GGCCGAGGCTCACCCCTCGGGCCGCCATGAACGTTGTCGGGTCCACCGTCGTCCCGCCCGCCTGGTCGACGGTGCCCGACACATGCACCTCGAAGTGCAGGTGGCACCCCGTCGAGGTGCCGGTCGTGTTGACCAGTCCGATCACCTGGCCCACGGACACCTGGTCGCCCTGGGCGACCTGCATCTCGGAGACCTCCTGGTGGGCGTACCACGTCTGGATCCCGCCGCCGTGGTCGATCCTCGTCACACCGCCGTAGCCCCCCGACCAGTTGGCGTACAGCACCGTGCCGGACGCGGCTGCGTGGATCTGCGTGCCGCACGGGGCGGCCAAATCCTCGCCCGCGTGGAAGCGGTAATCCCCGTACACCGGGTGTAGGCGCATCCCGTAAGCGTCCGACGTGGGAGCCTGGACCGGGTCGGACCACGTCCCGTCCCCCACCATCCCCGAAGCGGACCCGAGGTCCCCGCACGACTGGAGGATGCCCAGGGCGGCTCGGATCATCACGTCGTACAGCCGGGGGGCGCGTTGGGCTGCGTCCGGGATGGGCAGGGACGCGAACACGTCGGTGAACACTTCTTTCGCGTAGGCGGCGGCGGGGTCCCCGTCGATCACCCGGTAGGCGGCGTCCCCATTGTCGTCGGAGTACTGCTCCACCCCGTCGAGGAAATCGACGGACGAGAACATCGGGTCGACCGTGTGCATCGCGGCGGCGATGAGGCACGCCATCATCGCAGTGGCCCGTGGGTGGTCGGTCAGCGACTCTTCCAAGTCGGGAGGAAGGAGGCACTCGTCGCCGTACGCGCGCCCGCCCGACTCGTAGGCGGGTCCGTATGCTGAGACATCGTCGCTGCGAAGCTTGTCCATGTCCACCCCGTACGGGCCGACGGCATGGGCGGACCCCTGCTGGGTCCTCAGCGTGTCGTCCTCCAACGCGAACAGCATCGACCATGGGGCATCATCCTCGACATCCTGATAGTCGTCGACCACGTCGTCCACCGGGTCGTCGGAACCGTCGACCACGTCGCCCACCCAGTCGGTCAACGACGACCAGGCATTGTGGATGTACGACTTCACCTGGTCGACCGCGTCGTCGACGACCATCTGGGGGATGTTGGCGGCGGCCTGCGCCATCTCCACGAGGTAGGCGACGGTCATGAACGACACCACCAGGGACACCACGAGGACCGCGACGATGGTCCTCTTGCCCGTCTTCGTTTTCAGGAACGATTTCCCCGCCCCGATGGCGGCGCCGTGGAGGCCGCCGCCTTTCACGGCCCCATGGATGGCACCCACCGCGACCTGGCCCGCGTCGGCGGCGGCTTCGGACGCGACCTGTTTCGTCTTGTCGGCGACATCGGCGCCCGCGTCGGCGGCTTGCGGTTCGACCTGTTTCGCTGTGGAAGGGGCGCCGGAATCGCCGATGCCCCCGCCAGACTTGGTCGCGGGCGAACCCATGGCTTCTGACTTGGACATCGTTCGCCTCCTTCATGTCGCCGACGAGAGGCGGTCGGACGTTCGCCGCCCCTCACCCCACACAACGGTTCCGGAGGCTCGTTTTTGTGGCCTCCCACGCCTGGCGAGAGATGCTCAGAAGAGAAGGACTAGGGGGTCACAGTCATCCCTGATCTCGGGATACACGTACGGCTGGTTGAATGTTGGGCCGTCCTCGTCGGCTTCTCGGTGCCACAGGTTGATGTCGCCATAGGTTGACAACACCGTTTCGAGATACGCGATCAACTCACTCACTGTGGTGATGTCGGCATCATTGTTCATGCCTGACTCCTTTTCTCGTCGTCTACCGATTGAGTACACGGGCATGTCCATTCCAGGACCGGGTTGGATCGCCTTCCCCTTCCTCGCGGTGAGGTCATCTGTCCTCCCTTCTTCGCTCGTCTGCCGCTGACCGTCGTCGTCACAGCCACTGAGGTTCCTCCTGTCTGAGGACCCTCGTGCGCTCAGCGGTCACCCCACTGTCCCCATGTCTTTTCATCTGCCACCGACCGTCTTCTCGACCTTCAGCCTCCCCAACTCGCCCCGCCGTACGTCCGTCCCGGCACCCGCTCCTCCTCGGGTCCGGTCCAGTACCGCTTGCGACGCCGCGCGATCCTTCGCGTCTCTCCGCCCGTCGGCCACGACCCCGACTTGCTCAAGTTGTGCCACGCGCACGACCCGACCAGGTTTCCCATCGACGTCTCGCCCCCCTTCGACCACGGGTACCAGTGGTCGGCGTGCTCGGCCCGTCGGCGGCAGCGCGTCCACGGCAACGCCCCGTCGCGCTCACACCGTCCTTGGCAACGGTCGAAGCCGTCGCGGCGCTGGGCGGCGGTGTACATGCGCACAGGGTCGCGGGCCGCGCCCGCCCGGCCAGCCGTGCGCACGGCCTGAATGATGGCCCAACACGCCACGGCGATCCCGACCGCGACGGGTGCACCCGGATGTCTCCCCGCCACAGTGATCACACCCCGAACGCCGGAGACGAGCAGGGCCGATGCCCACGCGCCCATGTCGCCGGCCGGCGGGGGGAACCTCGCCGACACCCAGCCGACGGCAGCGAGGAACACACAGACCACGATAGCCGCCACGATGCAACGCATCGCCCGGATCATGGGTGCACCCGTCGACGGCAGAGACAGAGGAACAGTGCGCACAATTGGGAAAGCGCTAGGCTCCGGGGGTCATCCGACAGGAACAAGTGGTGAGGTGTTCCGCCGCCGCCCGGCGCCTGGCGCCGATACCCCATGAGTACACGGACATGTCGGCGCATGTCACCACCCCTTCGCCGCGAACTTGGCGCGCCTGACCTCCGGAAAACGGGCCTGCGAGGGGGTGGGACCCGCCCAGGCGGGCACGGACGGGATATCCGCGCCTGGTCTGGCTGGGACGGGAGGACCGGGATCGGACGCGACCGTCGTGGATTCCACGGTGCCCACAGCGCCCGCGTACGGACCTTCAGGAGAAGGGGGCACAGATGTCCCCGATGTGGAAGAAAACGTCTGTACGGGCGATTCTGGCCCCGCACGGGTCATGTCCGGGGCAGGGGCCATGATCAATGTGGGGATGTCATCCCTCAACGTCGCCATCGGGCCGGACTCGTGGACCGGTGGGCGCACAGTGGCGGGTATGTCCGGGCCTTGCTCGTCCCACGGCATCGGGACTGAGGACGGGTCCACCGAGTCGTCGCTGAATGTGATCGGCCACATGCGCCTGGCTGTGACCTGGGTCTGGGTGACGGTGACGACGACCGGCTCCCCGTCCGGGTCGTCCTCGTCGGCCTGCTCCCGCTCGAAGCTGCGGGTCCGCACCGTCCCCTCCACCGCCACCGCGTCACCTGGGCGGGGGAACCGCCCAGTCTGCTCGAAGCGGCGCACATCCGCGTCCCACATGACCCCGTCCACGTGGCTCGCTCCCCCCTCCAGGGTGAACGCGAACCGGGTCCCCTTCGAGTACTCGATCAGCTTGCCCGACCCGAGGATTCCCGCCACCACGCACGAGGCCCCCGCCTCGCCGGGGTCCTGGGCGAGCAGAACCGGCACCGGCACCGGATGGGATCCGTACGGGGTCGTCCAGGCGCTCATCTCGTCGACGTGGACCCCCAGCGGGGAACGGTCCACGCAGGTGCGCAGGACCGAGCGCTGCATCGCGCACCGCTCCACCGACGACCACTCAGCGTCCGTCGGGTCGGCGCCGCGCGCCAGAAGCGACATGGCCTGGCCCAGACGGGTCCCGAACGCGTCGAACGCCCCCGCGCAGACCAGCGCCCTCCACGCCCCGACCGTCACGTCCTGTTTGGGGATCCGCGCCATCGCGTCCGCCAACGACGTGAACGGGCCGTTCGCCTCGCGTTCGGCGAGGATCACGTCACCGGCCGCGCCCACGCCCACCACCTCCGACAATCCGAGACGGATCACCCCCTCCCCTGCTGGGAGAGTGCTAGATCCCGACAGGTTCACGTCCGGGGCGAGCACCTCCACGCCGTCCGCATGCAACGACTCCAGGAGCGCGACACGCTTGTCCGCATCCTTGGTCAGCGACAGTTTCGCGGCCGCGTACGCGGCGGGCCACCGGGCCTTCGCGGCGGCGGTGATGATCGCCAGCACGGCGTACGCCCACGAGTGGGACTTGTTGAACGAGTACTTGGCCGAGTCCTGCATGACGGTCCACAGCCGCTGCGCCGTCTCCCGGCTGAACGCCGGGGAAACCGGGGGCGGGCTGGCGAACGACGGGACCACCCCGTCGGGGCGCACGCCTGACAATCCTTCCGTGTCGAAGACCATCGGGGCACGGTCGAGGAACATCTGTCCGACCTCCCCCATCTCGTCGGCCTTCTTCTTGCCCACCGCGTGGCGCAGCAATGATCTCTCGGCGGCGTCGAACCCGGCCACCAGCCTGCCCAACTGCATCAGTTGTTCCTGGTAGAGGATGATGCCCTGTGTGGCGCCCAGGACCGTGGCGAGCAACCCCTGCTCGGCCGGGTCGGAGGTGAACTGATCGTACGAGACGGGTTCCAGCCCCCGGCGGCGCGCGATGTACCTCTCGTGCTGCCCGGTGCCCAACGCTCCCGGACGGTACAGGGCGATCACGTCGGCCACCTCCGCGACCGTGGCGGGGGCCACTCCCATCGCGACCTGCTTCATCCCCGAACTGCCCATCTGGAACACCCCCGTCAACCGCCCGGTGGCGAACAAGTCCATCGTCGCCGTCCAGTCCCGCGACCCCACCTCCGGCATCCGGTTGACGAGCACCGCCTGGTCGGGGGACAGGGCGTCGGCGGTGGCGTGCAACTCCGACTGAGTGCGCAGCCGCAGCATGTCGAGCTTCAAGTACCCCGTCCGCTCCAGGTCCGGGTACTCCCACTCGGTGACCCACATCCCCGACTCACGGTCTCTGCGAAGCGGGATCAGGGCGTCGAGCGGCTCGTCCGACAGGATCACCCCGCACGCGTGGATGCCCACCCCTGCGGACACTCCCTCCAGGCGGAGAGCGACCTCCACCGCCTCCGCCGCGCCCGGCGTGGACTCCACCAGACGGCGGAACGCGTCCCCGGAATCGGACAAGGGGTCGCACATCACCTCCAGAGGGTACGGTTTGCCGCTGTCGACGGGGATGGTCGTCGTCAGGGAAGCCCCCACGGACGGGTCGAAACCGAATGCCCGGAACGTGTCAAGGAGCACCCGGCGGGATTTCTCCTTCGCCAGCGTCCCGCACCGGGCGACCGTTCCCTGTCCGTACGTCTCCTCCAGGTAGGCGTACAGCTTGGGCACCGACTCCCTCTCGAAGTCGATGTCGATATCCGGCCATCCCTCGCGCCCGAGTTCCAGGAACCGCTCGAACAACAAGTCTCCTTCCAACGGGTCCACGTCGGTGATCCCCGTCAGGTAGGCGGTGATCGACCCGCCAGCCGAACCGCGCCCCGACCCCACCAGCGACCCGATCGACCGGGCGTGGGCCACCAGGTCCGCGACGAGGAGGAAATAGTCGACGAACCCCATTTGCCGGATCACCGTCAGCTCAGTGACCAGCCGCTCGCACACCCGCCGCATCACGTCCGGGGCGACCCGGCCGTCCGCGTCGCCGTACCTCCACGCCACCCCGTGTGTGGCGAGGTGGACCAGGTCGCGCAGGTCGCCGCCCAACGGTGCGGTGACCGGGTTGAGGCTCACCGGAGCGTCCATGATGTCCTGGGGAGGCATCGGGGGGTGGTGGAGACGGTGCGACGAAGCCCACCACACGGCCCCGTTCGTCAACGCAGGCGGGTGGGGGAAGTGCGGGGCCGGGTCGGGCAGGACCCAGTCGTCGACCATGCCGGCCACCAGGGCAGTGTTCGCGACCGCCTGCGCCCACACCGGGTCCTGGGGACGCTGGGCGAGCATCTCGGTGCCCGACTTCAGGAAATAGCCCGTCCCATTGAAGGCGAACCGGGGAGGGGCGGGGGTCTGGAGGGGCTTCTTGCACTGGATGGCGAGTTCGACCTCGTGTGCCCGCGCGTCGTCGGCGGTCAGGTAGTGCACGTCGTTGGTGGCGACCAGGGGCAGGCCCATGTCCGCCGCGAGCTGGTAGAGGCCGTCGATGGCCGCCCGCTCGATCCCGAGCCCGTGGTCCATCACCTCGACGAACACGTGCCCTGGCTGTGCGGCGGCGGCGATGGCCTCCAGGTTCGTCCGGGCCGCCCGCTCGTCGCCCCTCGCCAGAGGCCCGGCGACCATTCCGCCCACGCATCCGGTGAGCACGATGATCCCGTCGTTGTGGGCTTCCACCAGTTCCAGGTCGACCAACGGCTTGTACCTGTACGTGTCCTGGCTCGCGTTGGTGATCGCGACCAGGTTCAGCCATCCCCGTGGTGTGGAGGCGAGCAGGACAATGTGGTCGTACCACTTCTTTTTATACCCCGCCTCGCCCTTCTCCTCGTCCGCGTCAGCCGCCTCGTCGGATTTGACGAGCATCATCTGCGGGTCGAAACGCGACCTGATCGCCGCGTACGCCTCGATCCCCAGGATCGGCTTGACCCCGGCCGTGCGGCAGGCATGCGCGAAACGGTAGCACCCGCCCATCGTCCCGTGGTCGGTGATCGCCAGCGCTGGCATGCCCAGATCGGCGGCACGGTTCGCCAGCTTCTCGGGACTCGCCGTCCCGTCCAACGGGGACAGATCCGAGTGGACGTGTAGGGAGACGTACCCCGCGCCGCCGTCGAGGGGAGCGGCGGGGACGGGGATGCCCGTGGGAGCGGCGGGCACGAACAATTCGGGCAGGGATGGATCACACGCGTCAGCGTGGGGATAGCCGTCGACCATGTCGGCCGGGATCCACTCGCCGTCGTCGGAAACATAGAAGTCCATGGGTGGTGAGTACACGGATTCCCAGCGGACCCTCTGTTGTGATAGCTCTTCTCGGGGGGAGGCGGGCGGGACGGCTCTGACATGGACTCCTCAAAAAGCCGTCCCGCTCGGGCGGATGCCCGTTGCGGTCCACGGCATCCGCCAAGGAAGATGAGAAAGGAGATTCAAGAAAGGCACCTTCCCTCCACATGAGTATACGGATTCTCCGTGCCCTCAACAGACAGCAGCGGCGACCCGTCCAGGGAGTAGGAGGACGAGTCGCCGCCGGGGCGCATGGCTAAGGCGCGCCCACAGAAGCCCGGCCCAGAAGAGGGGGGGTGTTTCCACCAGGCTCACGGCTTCCATCTCTATGAGTACACGGATTTTCACCGATCCCGATCCCACCATGAAACGGTGGCGCTCCGCCAACGAGAAAGAGGGCGACCCGCCTGGTTGTTGGAACGGGCCGCCCTCCGATCGAGAGAGGTATTCTCGGCAACCCGTGGGGCGTCCATTTCCCAACGACGCTCCTCGGGCTGGAGGCCGACCCGTCAACGCGGGCCATCCTCCACCCCCATGAGTACACGGATTCTCAGTTAATGCCGTGTCCCGCCCGTTCGTCGCGTGAAGGGCACAATGATTCGTTTGCTCTGCGCATACGTGCAGATCCTCTGCACAAATGCTCAGAGGGAGGAAACGGATGTCAGGACATCAACTGGCCGACGACGACGAGGTTCTGCGTCGAGGCGGCGTGGTCGTTGCGTTCGAGGCAGGTCACGAAGACCAGCATTCCGGGGGTGTTCGCCCACAGATCCGGGTGGTTGCCGATGTTGGTCTTGGCGATGAGTTCCACGTCCGTGACCTGGTAGATCCTCCCGTCCACCCCGACGACATCCCCGTCAACAATCAGCACGCTCTCGTGGTCCTGGAGGTAGTTGCCGGGAGCCTTGCCCCATTGGACCGAGTGGGCGACAACATACACCGTGCCCTGGTCAGCGTCGGACACGCCCACGCCACGGTTGCGGATCCAGAACGCCGACGTGAAATTCGGCGGATTCATCACCCCGTCGACCTCGTTGGCCGAGCCGAGAGCCACATGCAGGCCCAGCCTTGGGATGGAAAACCCCTCCCCGCCGTCATCCACGACCATGTCCGCAGCCTCCTCGAATGCGGGCGAGGTCGCCTCCGGGTCGTCCGGAACGACGATGTTGCCCTCCAGGTCGACCATGCCGTCCGGGGTGCGCGGCCACAACACGTACGCCCCCGCGCCGATCCCCGCGCATATCAGGGCCACGGCGACAATGATCGGCACAAGCCCCCGCCGCCTCGTCTTCGCACCATGCGGAACCTCGTCGGCATCCCGTTCCGTCACCTCGTCATCGACAGACATGATGGCATCCTTTCCTGTCCCATGTGGCGAACCCCTGTGGCACATCCGTGTGGTGAGTACACGGATTCCTCCGCAGCGGGGCATGCGTCCATGATCAAATGGTCATATGTGCAAGTTTATTGCACGAATGACCATATGTCCGGCAGACGCGACCCCGCGCGCACATCGCGTCAGTCGAAGGCGCAGGGACGCACCGTCGTGATGACGCGGGCATGGACGGCGAGCGCATACCTCTCCACCATGGACAAGGTCGGATCGGAGCTATACCTCTCGAACTCGGCGACCGCCGACAGGTAGATGCCCATGCGTCCCGCGACCTCCAGTTGAGACAAGCCCGACTCCTTGCGGAGGCGGACCAACTCGGCTTTCATCGCGAGGTGGTCCGCCGACAACTCGAACGCCACTGTCGCCAACCTGTCACGTTCCGCCGCGTCAATCACTGACATACGCATCCTTTCTCGCGCGGCGCCCGGCACATCTCCGGGCGCTCACTGTGTCATCAGGACGAGTACACGGAGTCGGCGACGGTGCCACCACGGCGTTGGCGCGGTACCGTCGGTGGGAAAACGTGCGCAACCTCCGCACACATGTTCATTCGCCTCGGGCACCTTCCGCCGACGGCGCCACAGTCTGATGCCGCATTCCCTGTAATATCGACACCGAAACATAGTGGGGGCGGGCCACCACGGACGACGTTGCGCGGACACTCGACTGCCCCAGACGAGACGGAGGTATCCATGAAAAACAAAACTCGCGTGCTGACGAGCGTGCTCGCGCTCGCCATCGCGGCATCGGCGACTGCCTCATTGTCCGGCTGCGGTTCGCAAAACAAGCCGGAGGGCGTGGTTATGTCATTCATGTCAGCGCTCGACAAAGGACAGGCCGAGGAAGCCCTGTCGCTCAGCGGGATGTCCGTCCCGTCCGGGGCCGACACGGCCCTGTTGACGGATGCCGTGTACGCGGCGGCGACCGACCGTCCGACGGGCGCGAAAGTCACCTCCGTCCAATCCAGCGACGACTCCCACGCCACAGTCGCCATCGCGTACACGCTGGCGGGAAAACCGTTGAGCGCGACGTTCGCCGTGACATTGATGACCCCCGAAACCGGGAAGTCGAAAGTGTGGCAAATCGACCCGCAGCCCTTCGGGGACGCGTTCGCGGCAGGGTACGGGGATCTGACGGGAAGCGCCCGTCTGGCGTTGGATCCGTGGTACACGGACGGCGAGCTCACGGTCGACGGCGAGACGATCCACCTGCCCGCGTCGGCCAGCGGGAACGTCACCGAACTGGTCTTCCCCGGCACCTACACGTTCGCGGTCGCCTCCACGGCGCTGCTCCCCCCCCTGTCGGCCACATGGTCGACCGACACGACGGCGAACCAGCTCCACTCGCCCAAGGTGCCCCTGGCGCGCAGCCTGGGCGACACGGCGACAGCCGCCGTGACGACGGCGTATCTGAAGGCGTTCAATGATTGCGTGGCGACGCAGCCCCAGGTCGAGAACACCTTCACTCCCGATGACGCGATACCGAACGCCGGCACAGCCGACGGCGGTTGCCCGTTCCTCCAAAAGATCACAGCACAGGTCGAAACAGACGTTCAACACATGCAGCTCGGGTACAATCAATCGACTTTCGTCGACGGACACCATATTTGCGTTGTCGTCCCGCACTATGCTCTCAGCGACATCGCCTATCAAGTGACAACTCCGCCTGGCGACTTCACTGTGACGACAGAAGAGGATGGCTCCGGTTACTCGGTCACTCCGTCATCCGGCAACATCCTCGTCACGGCCACGATCACCATGGCGTATGCGCCATCCCAGTACTCGATCAACGACTACAGCAACTGCACACAAGCGGCACTCCCAGCAGGCCAACAGGCAGGTTTCTCACGAACGTACGATGCCGCTCCTCCAGCGACGTACACCACCGATGGCACCACGGTCACCGTCAGTCCGTTCTAACGGTGCCTGGCTGGCACCGTCCGTCTCGTCATGCCCCGCGGGGAGCCGATGGACTCAACTCCACAGGGAACCGATGACAGCACCCACGACTCCCCCCACACGGGACCGATTCGCCCTGCTGTCCGAATCCCGTTCAGCTTGGTCCGCGCGGCGCTCTGCCTCGGAGGCTCGCTGCTCGGCCTCGGCGACCCTGTCCGTGTCGTGCAACTGGGCGATGCGCTCTCGCGTCTCGGCGATGATCTGATCGATTGACCTCTGCGCCGCCTGGCTCACCTTGGCCTCCGCCTCCTCCGTCGCCTGGGTCACGGCAAACGCTGGATCCGACACGCACCGGGGATCCAGTCCTCCTCCCCATTTCACAAGGAAACTCCCAAATCTTGTGTCCCCCTCGTTGGTGGAAACCGGCAGATCGTACAATTCTTTCTCATGTCCGGGGAATTGGGATGAGGACGTGCCATAGATTTTCATCACCAGCGCGAGCATCCGGGCGGTGGGCAACGGGATGCTCGTCGGCCTCTCCTTGCGGAAGCGTTCCTCGATGTTCGCGTGCGCGGACGTGGAATGGTCCAACCGCGCCCGCGCCCATGCTTGGTGGTTACTGAAAGAGGATTCGGGGTGGTCTATGTCCCACCGTTCCATTTCTTTCCTCGTGTCCCGGTCAACCAGTCGACCGACTACATCGAGCCACTTCTTGTTGTACTCCGACGCCATGTTGCGGATGGCCCAATCGGGGACATCCTGTTGAAGGAAGAACTCGACCATGTCCTCCTGAGTTGCGAAGGCTGGAGGATCTTCCCACGACCCGGCGCACACGTCGTCGACCGACGGCTGCACGAGTCGGAGACGCGACCACCGTCCGTTGGCATCTCTTGGTTGTTCTGTCATGTCCTCACTCTATTCCGCAATCGTGATTTCTGGATAATGTCGGCCCCATTAATTATTCATCGATGGGAGGTGCGTTCACTGGAATGACGGGGGCCTGCTGAGCTTGTTGCTGAGCCTCCTGCTGGGCCTGGTCCAGAGCCTTCTGCTGCGCCTGCACAGCCAAGTTCTGCCTGCGCGCCACTTCCTGGTCCCATGCGGCGATCTGGGCGGACTGGCGCTCTTTGAGTTGCTTGAGGGCATCCCATCCCCTGCCCACGCCGAACTGGGCCGCGTTGAACGCGCCCTTCGCGGCCACGCCTGCCGTGGCGATCGCGGCCACGGGCGCCAATGGGGTGAAGAACAACGCCCCGGTTCCCACGGTCGCGGCGACCTTCGCCACCCCGGACGCGATCTGCCGGCCGTTCATCGACGCGACCCTCCTCTGTGCCGCCTCGGCCGTCTGGTTCCACATCATCGACATCCGCTGACGGGAGGACGCTTGACGGAACGCGGTCCACCTGGCCTGGTCCTTCGCCCTCTGCGCGTCTTTGGCCTGGTCGCGTTTCGCCTTCTCGTCCAACCGGAACTGCTTCGCCTCCGGTGACTTGACCGATGTCCAGTCCACGACTGGCGACTTCGCATCCACCGCTTTCCCGTCTTTGTCCAGCGCCTTCGTCGAATCTTTCGCGTTCTCGTCGGGCTTCACGTCGTCTTGGTCGTCCCCATCGCGATCCGGGATGTCCGCCGTCGTCGAGCCGTCCTTCTTCGTCGAGTCCGGAGAGGATCCGCCATCCGGTTTCGTGCCTGGCTTGGCACCCGGCTTGGCGGCATCCTTCAAGCCCTTCCCCCCCGTTCGGGCCGGAGCGCCGTCCTTGTCGTCCTTGTCGTCCTTCTTCTTGCTGCCGCCCGCCATCTTCCCGGCGACCGTGCCGACCGTGGCCCCCACGGCGGCACGGGTGATCTTGCTCCCGCCCCTCTTCGCCGTGGACCCGACCCTGTTCATCAGACCCTCGCCCATATCCGAACTGTTCGGATTCGCCATCGAGCCGAGCGACCCGACCGCCTTCCCGTACGCCGCCACGCCCTTTAACGAGATCGGGTTCGGCAGCCCCGCCCTCTTGAACACCTGGATGATCATCCACAGCCCGAGCAACGGAGCGATGCCGGAGACGAGGATGGAGGCAAAACCGCCCGGTCCCCCAGCGAACCTCGCCGCCAATGCGATCAACACGTTACTCATCAGCGAGACGAGGCTCAGCATCACCCCCACCATCAGCATATAGACGACGATCCCGACCAACTTGTACAGCCACGCCATGATCGCCTCGGTGCCCTTCTGTTTCACCAACCCGACCACCACGTCGAGCACAAGCATGAACGCCATGAACAAGAACATGATCTTGCACAGCGCCAACCCTCCCGCGACGATGAGTCCGAACACGATCAGGCACGCCAGCGACGAGAGCGCCGCGAGGAGCCCCGTTCCGAAATCTTTCCACAGCGTCCCGCCGTGGTCGAGCGACCGCAGGAAATCCCCCGCGTCGTCGTAGCCCGCCGTCTGGGTGTCGATCTTGGAATCCTTCGGGGGGACGAACTTCTTGTAGTCGAAATCCGCAGAGGTGAAAAACGATTTGCATGTCGCGGTCGCGTCCTCCGGCGCCCCCGACGGGTTGAGCCCGTGTCCGGGGCTGCCCCCGTCGCGCCACGTGAACGGGCCGTTCCACCACGTGTTCGTGTCGTACCCGTCCGCCAACTGGCAGTTCGTCCACAGCACCATGAAAGAGGCGCGGCGGTCCCAGTCGTCGGAGTTGAACGACTGCCACGCGAACGCGCCAGGATCGACCTGGTCGCTCGGGAGGCCCATCACATTGGTTGGGCGGTCCAGGGGCAGCGGATAGTCGGCGAACGAGTCCAAATACCGGCACCACGCGACCTCGCTGTACGCCGACCCCCAGAACTGTGCCTGCTTCCACGCCTGCAACGTCGACGACTGCCACACGTACGAAGTCGCCCACGGCGTCATCGAACTCTGCTCGTCCCCCCACGCGTTCTGGTACTTCTTCTTCAACTGCTGGACGTACGTGTCGCACGACAGAGGGCCGCCCGTGTCCAGGGGCGACCGTCCGGTGGACACCTGCTCGACTGTCGACTGGAACCCGCTCACCGGCACGGCGGCGATCTTGTCCACCGCGCCGTCGACGCTCGTCACCAGCCATCCCGGCGACATCACCGCTGGGTGAAAAGGCCCGTCGTCGCCGACCTGCATGCCCGCGCCCGTCGACTTCCCCGCCTGGGTCGTCACGATGGACAGCACCGCCACCGTGATCACGAACCCGATGATCGGCTTCGCCATCCCCTGCGACCCGCGCGCCGAAGCGCGGATTTTGTTGATCAGCAGCCCAGCGAACAAGATGATGGCGAGGATGGCGACGATGGTGACCTGCCCGCCCTGTCCGGTCCCGATGATCGCCTGGCCCATCTTCCAGGCGGCGTTGTCGACCACGCCCCCCATCTTCTGCATCGGGCAGAATTTCACCGCCGTCTCGGTCAAGCTGCCCGTCCAGTTCCACATCGTACCCGACAGCATGTACGACGATGTCGTGTACATCGAGTTGAACAGGGTCTTGACCTTGTCCAGGAAATGCGAGTCGTCGCGCATCGTGATCTGGGAGGTCCCCTCCTGCCAGCGCAAAACAGGCAGGTAGTAGTCGGCCCAATCGGAGGTGGCGCACGGGTCGGGCGCGGACGCGGTGTCGCCGGAGATGGTATCGGCGCGAGCGACCGGGGCCAGCGGCATCAGGAGCACGAGCACCGCCGCGAGGGCGAGCGCCACCATCATGATGACGCGGGCCGTCCTCGTCATCGCCGGGATCGTGGTCGTGTCCATCGGTCAGCCTTCCGTCGGGTCGGGTCGAGGGGGAACAGAAAACCCCTTCACCCCACACAACGGTTCCGGACGACCGTTTTTGTGGACGACCGTGCCGGCGCCGGCATCGTCAGCGGCGGCGGTAACTGGCGGCGACCGCGTCGGCCCAGCCCGTGTCGCGGCGCAGCCGGTCGGCGTCGGACTCGGTCCTGCGCGGGGCGGCGTGCATCAGCCTGCACTGGTGACCGACCTCGACCTCGTAGACGCACTTGCACCTCGGGCACTGGGCCACCTCGACCCTCGACTGCCCCTTCAGTTCGGAGTTGAACGCCTGCCCGACGGACTCCCCCGTCCTGCCCATCAGGCGGTTGATCAACCGGGACCGGGCCTGGGGGGTGTTCTGGCGGACGTGGTACCCATACAATCTCTCGCCCTTGCCATTGTCGATCCTGACGACGACCGCGCCCTTGTCGCCGATCTGGGAGACCCCGGTGACGAAATGGCTCGGCTTGCGCGGAGCGATGATGGGCGAGCCAGTGCGCATAATGCGCTCCCTGCGCCGCTGGTTCAGGTCGCCGACTGTGGCAAGCGCCACCGACGGGCGGCGAGCCTCCAGCACAGAGGCGACAGCCTCGGTGACTCTGCCGAACCGAGCGTCCCCGGCGGGGGCCTGGATCGTCCACGCCCCTGGCCCGTTCCAGGTGGCCAGCACAGAGACCATCCCCTGCCCGCCGTCCTTGGTCGTGTACGCCACGGGCACCTCGAAGGTCTGCCCCATCGCCTCGTCGGAGGCGAACCTGCGGATCGAGGTGGCACTGGGCATCCGGATCTCGAACCCGTCGGGGGTCGAGTACCGCATACGGTGGGTGTGGCGGTTGCCGGTGGAGGCGCGCCCGCCCGTCATGGACGGGGTGTAGTCGTCGGGCATCTTCAGGTATCCAGCATCGTTCCTCTCACCCCAACTGGCGACACGGCCGTACCACTCGCCCCAGAAGTCGTCGGGGGACCCCGGCGCGTGGGAGATGTAGGAGGGCGACACCCTTCGTCCCGCATACAGGGCATCCTTGCGGGCCTCCAAGTCGACCTGGTCGAACGGCGTGCCCGTGGGGGCGTACCCGGCCCACCGCTCGTCGCTCAGGTCGGAGGGGTCCGTGTCGGCTGGCCTCTTCGGGCAGACGTGCCCGCCTTTCATGCTCGCCCCGCAGTACGGGCACTGGGTGTGCCCGAAACCCGTCTTCGCCGTCGCGTTCGCTTGTGCTGTCATCGACATGGTCGTCTCCGTTCCCGCAGCCCGTCCCTGTGACGAGCCTCACAGGTCTTGATACGTCAGCACGCGCGTCAGCACGCGCATGGCCTTCTCCGCGCCCTCACGGATGGCTTCTGCCCGCCCCGTCCCCACGACGAATCCGGACGATGGCGCTCGGCCAGTCGGGACGACATTTCTGGACAGTTTTGAACAGCACTGCCGAACTGTTCCGAGTGACAGACGTGGACAGATATGGACGAGTCCGGACAACGACTGCGGACGGCACTTCTGAACAAATGATGGACGACATTTCAGGCATCCCGGACCATTCTCGAAGCCGTCGCCGTGAGGTAAGCCCGCTCCTCCCGAAGGGCGATCACAGGGCGATTCCAGCCCGTTTCCGGAGATGATCAGGATGAAAAGATTCTCTGTGTTGGGTCGTATCCGCGAGTCTTCGCGCCAGGTCGGTGCCGGGTGGGGTGTTTTCGCGGTGTGGCTTGGGGTGACGGGCGTGTCGGGCGGGTGGGG
>JGI24699J35502_11133790_pt1 | contig 15694 bp, 14 predicted proteins | sample TergutMp193P4_FD_35502 | JGI IMG/M metagenome (IMG submission 35502) | reverse complement strand
GATAGAAGCCGACGAAGACGGACGCCTGCTGATAGAAAAAAAACAGGATGAATTCTTTCTGTCATTGACAGATAATCAAAAAAAAGAAATTCATGATACCGTAAGCGAGGATTTATCACGCATGAAGAAAGAAATTTCAGAGATAAATCAAGTTTTGGATATTAAAGAAAAACTGTCTTCCGTGCTTCCGATAATATCCGTATCCTATTTGGCAAAAAATTATTTTCATAGAACACCGCAATGGTTTTATCAGCGATTGAACGGGAATAAAATAAACGGAAAGTCGGCAATATTTTCAGATGCCGAAATACAAACACTATATTTTGCGATTCAAGATATTAGCAAACAATTAAGTACGATACGATTCTGAAAAAAGAACTCATTAGACAAACGTACTTCAAAGTCCGCCCTAAAAAAGCGGGCTTTTTTTATCTCGCCGAAAAAGTTACTTTAATATCACCTTCCACTTACTTTACATTTAAATTTCGTATCGAAATAATATGTATGTTTGCGGCAAACATACCGTTAATGAATTTTATAGATAACATAGCGTCGGTTTTCGGTTATTCGAAAAGAATATCCGGCATTCAAACCGTGATATTCACGGGAAACGGGAATACTCCCGCATTCGAGATTGATTTGACTTCATTTTACGGATTAAAAGACGCTTACGAAAAATGCTCCCCTATATCCACGATTATCGGAAAACTCGCGACGGCCATGTCCAACGGTAAATGGTGGATAGTGGATGAAAACGACAACGATTTGAGGAAAGCGGAAAAAAAGACGTCGGCTCTGCTCGAAAGACCGAATCCGCTGCAATCATGGACGGAATTAATGATACAGGCGGAAACATTCAGATACCTGTACGGCGAGGTGTTTTTTTACTTTTCGATTCCCGAAGGATTCGGCGCGAAAGACGCTTCGGGCGTGTGGGTTATCAATCCCGAATACACGGACATTGATTATTACGGTAAGATGTACGACCAGAGGAACGTCGAAAATATCGTAAAGCGGTATATCTTACGAATAAACAACGATCATCGGGAAATAAAACCGAACGAAATCCTTCACGTAAAAGACATCTATCAAAATATCAACTTCAATCCGAACGATTTAAGGGGAAAGTCGAGACTGATTTCGCTCAAATACGAAATCAAAAACATCATACAGGCGCAGGAGGCGATTTATTCGCTGAATAAAGACAGGGGCGCGCAAGGGATACTGATAAACAGAAACCGTGACGAATCGGGGAATGTTCCCTTGACGAAAAGCCGGAAGGACGATCTTCAAAAACAATTCAACGAATACGGATTAAGCGAAAAACAAAAGAAAGTCATCATTTCCGATACGGACGTCGATTGGAAACAAATATCGTACAACGTGCGTGATTTAATGCTTTTCGAAGGGATGAAGGCGAACACGGAGAACATAGCGGATGCGTTTAATTATCCGTTCGAACTGCTCGCAAATTCCAAAGGCGCGACTTTCTCGAATAAATCCGAAGCGGAAAAAATAATGTATCAGGATTCCGTAATTCCCTTTTCGAAAATATACGCCGAAAAATTCACGTCTTTTTTCGGATTGAAGAACTCGAAAATAATCATTGATTTCGGAGAGGTCGAGTGCATGAAGGAATCGAGAAAAGAAGAAGCGGGTGCGCTTCAATCTTTAAATTCGGCAAACGAAACGGCGTATCGGAACGGCGTAATAACCGTAAACGAATGGAGAAGAAGCATTGAAATGGACGAAATAACGGGAGGAGACGTATATAATGAACGGAAAAAAGAAGGATAAAAAAATATCCGAAAAAGAGATGGAGAAGATGAAGTCGAAAAAATATAAATTGTTAAACGGTAAAGAAACAATAAAAAAATGATTGACGAAAGCGGGTTTAAAACAAAAAAGGAACTTTTCAAATTTCTCGTTGACAATAAAGAGCAGTTGACGGCCGAGAAGAAGTTCGATATGAAAAAGGCGGATTCGATTTCGTTCGATACCGGATTTTTGAAAAGCGAATCGGCATCAAAGTCGGATGATTTACTTTCGAAAGACGAAATAGAAGTTACGGCGGTCATCAATACAACCAATCTTTTGGACAGTCATCACGACGTCCACATAGACGGGCTTTGGAACAAATCAATCTCGGAGGCAAAAAAAATTTATCACGTGCAGGAGCATAACATGTCGTTCGATCACGTGATTTCAACCGACGTGAAGGCTTCGACGAAAAAAATGACATGGAAAGAACTCGGCTTTGATTTTGACGGTACGACAGAGGCGCTGATATTCGACAGTAAAATAAAAAAGGATCGTAATCCTTTCATGTTCGAGCAATACGCAAAAGGGTATATAGACAATCATTCCGTCGGGATGAGATACGTTAAATTGGCGCTGTGCATAAACGATGCCGACTTCAAGGAAGAAAAGGCCGATTGGGACAAGTACATAGACAGGGTTGCCGATAAAGAAGAAGCCGAAAAATCGGGGTATTTCTGGGCGGTTACGGAAGCCAAGCTGATTGAAGGCTCGGCGGTACTCATGGGAAGCAATTACGCAACCCCCACATTACGGGTAAAAAATGATATGCAGCCGTCGGAAGGCACTGCAAAAACCATAACGGAGCCGCCGCAAGGCACTCGAAAAGAGAGTTTATTCGAGAAAATAGGAAAATTTAAAAATTAAAAGATGAGAAAGTTATTCAAAGACGCGAAGAAAAGCGGATTGCCCGGATTCGGGGCAAGACGACAATTGAAAATTACGATTGCGGCAATCGGAACGATATTTTTTATTGCGGGAATTTTAATGCTCGGCGGCGGGCCGGTCGGAATATCGGCGGGCGTCTGTCTGGCGTTATCTCCGTTTATCATTCCGGCGGGCGAGTTTTCGGAAAACGAAAAAAAAGGACTTCAATCGCTTGCGGATTATTTTACCGAACAATTCAAGGAATTTGAAAAAGGTTTGCTTTCGGAAGAAAAGATGATGAAGCGAATGGAGGAAAAACTGAAAGATTGGGGAGATAAAAACGGCATTTCTGAAGAAAAAATGAAAGAATTTACCGAAACGCTGAGAAAACAGGGGGAATCAATCAAAGAACTGGCCGAAAATCCGATCGGAAAGCGGAACGTTTCGGGTTTGAAAAAAGAATTTATCGAAAACTACGATAAATTAAGAGGCGCGGTCAAAAACAAACAGGCCGGATTTGTCATCAAAGCCGATCCCGATGTAAGCGACAACAGCCTTTTGCACAGCCGCGAAAATATTATTTCAACAGCAACGAATGCCAATCTTGTTGACAATCTCGAAGTTGATCCGCAACTGTATATGAAACGCAGAGACAGGCAGTATATTCATGACATTGCGGACGTCAGTTACGTGGCGGAAGTTCCGGAGGCGATTTCATTCGACGAAGAAGGAGACGAAAACGGATATATCGCAATCGTTGACGAAAACGGATTAAAGCCGCAGGTTCAGCTCAAACTGATTCGCAACAAAACGGATGCCAAAAAAGCCGCCGGCTTCATAGTCGTAACGGAAGAAACGATGAAATGGAGAACGAGAGTATGGGCGTGGATTCAAAGACTGTTCAGAGACAAGGTTTACAGGGACTACGAAAACCAATTAACCGATGATTTGCTGACAAATACCGCTCAATACATCGGAACTCCGCTTGACGGAACGATAACCGCCCCGAATGATTTCGATGCGATCATAGCCGTTATCTGCCAGCTCGAACAATTGAATTTCGAACCGGATACGCTGGTAATGAATCCTTCCGACAAATGGAAAACGGCAATGACGACCACGACCACCGGAGCGTACATTCTTCCGTATCTGACGCAGGGAGGACAATTCAAATTGCTTTCGTTGAACGTAATAACAACGAATAAGGTAACGTCGGGTGAATTTATCGTGGGAGAATCCGGTATCTGGAAGATAGAAGAAGAAATGCCGAGACTGCGAACGGCTCTCGTCAATGACGACGCGCTCCATAACAGGATGACGATAATCGGAGAAATATTCTTTTTGTCTTATGTTCCTTCCAATAACGCGGGAGGATTCGTAAGGGCGAAGTTTTCCGATGTAAAAGAAGCATTAACCATTTAATAAATAAAGTCATGGCAAAGAAAACGGAAAACGTCGAACGTAAAGTAAAAGGCAAAGAACCGGTCGTTATCGAATATCTCGAAGGAGCAAAGTTCAATAAGCCCGGTACCCGCACGACGGTACACAGAGTTCAGGCGGATAATCTGATCGAAAAAAAGGCGGCAAAAGAGGTGAAAGAGGTATAATGTTGACAGACTGTACATATTTTACGGGTGAATTGTCGCTTCCGGCGATTAAGGAAGATTCCGGAAAAACCGGAAGCGACGCCGTTATGGAAAAGTTAAAAAACAGGGAACTGAACGCCTTTATCGAAAAATACGAGCGTCAATTTCTCGAACTGCTTTTCGGGGAGAGCTTCACCGATTCCTTTTATTCGGGATTGAATCTTCCGGACGACGACCCTGAAAAGGAAAAATGGACGGCACTGAAAAACGAACTTTGCATCAAAAGGGAACTTTCGAAGGAAAGCCCTATCGCCTGCTACGTCTATCGCTTTTATCTGATTTATTTGAGGGACAACACGACAAGCACGGGCGTAAAGAAATCGAAAGCGACGTTTGCCGATAACGTCTCCGACACGCGAAAACTCGTGAGTTCATGGAATAACATGGTCGGATTCAATAAGAAATTCATGAACCGGTTTATAAAAAACGATACATACAAATCTTATACGGACGGACATATTCCGGATCGTGATTTGCTGACTCCGATTAATTCGATGAATTTATGATTTCTCCGATTGATGTCATGGGAAGTCTGGTTTACCGGACGAGGGAAGCGCTGAACAAAAACGCCGCTTTTCTCGAAAAGATAAAAGGATACAGGTATTACGATTCGGTTTCCGATGACGGAAAAGTTCGGCTGTGGCATTATCCCGGAACGCCGGAAGAAATATCGGATAAGTATTTAGGGATGCAGGATTCGGAAAAATCATTCCTGAAATATCCGGCTGTTTTCGACTACCTGAATATTCCGGAACAGATCGGAGTCACGACGGGATATAAAGACGTATTTTTCAATCTCGCTTTCGTCGCTCCGACAAATAAAGATTGGGATTCGTTCACGAGGAAAGACCGCGTTTTTAAAATGATTCTGTACGATATATACGAAGAGTTCTTTAATCAGATCAAAAAGTTCGATGTCGGCAGGCGCGGGAAAGTCGTATTTAATCCGTCGGGTGAAATACCTCACAAAAAGTACGATGTTCACACCACCGGCAAATCGGTAACGGAAGTGTTGGAATATAAATATTGCGATTACATGGATGTCATTCAGATAATCAATTTGAGGCTTAAAATTGCCGCATATATTTGCGATGAAGATACGAAATCCGTTGAAGAAGAGAGTTATAAAGTATTCGGAAATTTAATGATTTAAATAATAAGAAAATGGAAATATTGGGAACAATCGGAGGTATCTGCGACGATACCGATCAGCCGCATACCAAACAAAGCGGGTGTTCCTCTTTCGAGGGAATAACCGACGGGTTTTATTTCACGAACCCCGGAGCTTTGTTTGACACGGACGAAGAAGCGTTTAACGAAGAAATCAAAAACGCCGTGTACGAATCCGGAATCAAACGGGTCATACCCGTATTCGGATTGACGGCCGTAACGGTAAACGGCGGGGATATTCGCACCAATCAGGAAGGCTGGGGGCCGGAAATGCCAACCGGCACAAACGCCGTCCGGGAGGATTACATCATTCCGCTCGGAGGAGAATGTCTGTACAAGCAGGTCGCGAAGATGAACAAAAGGTCAATGCGCGTTTTTCGCGTGGATCAAGCGATGAAAAGTTTCGGAACCGCAATCAGACAAAGCGACGAAATCAAGCAACGCGGATTTTTGTTAAACTCCGTTTACGTAACGCTGAGAAAAGAAACGGAAGGACAGATCGGGGCAATCATTCTGTCGCTTTTTTACTCGGTAAACTACGAAAACGAGTTGATAAACAAGCATTCCGTACAATTGGGCGAAAAAGCGGAAGGCTTATCGGGCATTTATCTCGAAAAGGGAAGCGCCTCCGGAAAGGCGAAGGTCAGAATCACCTGTTCCGGCGACGATGTCACGTCCGTTTACGGCTCCGACTTAGCGGATAGAACGCTTTATCTGAGCGAATCCGGAACAAATCCATCATCTGTGGAATATAATTCATCCGGAGAGCTTACGATAACTCCGGCGGGAAAATACAGAATAGCCGACGCCGCGACGTTGAAAAACGCGGGGATCGAGGGGGGGTATGAAGGCGAAAACATTTTCGGAGACATCGCATGAAATTCAACATCGGAAATACAACCGTTGATTTCAACGTCGAAAGAATAAGGAAAGAATATCCGGGTAAAGAAGCGTTTTTCTCCGATATGATTTCGGCGCACGGGATGATTGAAGAAAAGGACTTTAAAAAAGTTCTCGAACGGGTTTGGAAAGAAGCGTTTCCGAAAAACGAAAAAACGGAAGTCAATCCGGAAGAAAAGGAATCACTTTAGTTTCATATTGAAATGGGAACGATTAAGGCGATAAAAGAAAAGTACGAAAATGCGTACAATCAAATCGGAGGTACGCTTTCAAAGGTTGTTTCGGATAACCGGGACGTACTGCTCGACCTTAATCGCGACCAGCTTCTTTACGGAAGAGATGCGAAAGGAGAAGTTTTAACCCCCGAATATACGAACGATCCGTATTTCGACAAATTCAAAAATCCGACGAAAGCGGCTTCGAATTATAAAAAGATGAAGCGCGCATCGGAAGATTTTCATTACGGAATGATCCGGTATTCGGGGGTTCAACTTTTCCCGAATAAAAATGACGACACGCCGAACCTGATAGTAAACGGCTCCCGGTTTATGAATCACCTTTTTATAAATACGGGTTCCGATCAATACGAAATCGGCTCGACGGGCATCGCGGCGGATGATATTCAAAAGAAATACGAAGGATACGGACATCCGATTTTCGGGCTTGCTCCGGCTTCGAAAAAGTATTTTTATTTCGGCTGGGTTCGTCCCGCAATTCTGAAACTTTACAAAAAATGAGTTGCGCGGGATGCAGAAAAGCCGTACCGAATGAAAAAAGGAATAAACTCAGGCAATTGGCCCGGAAGATTGCGGAGACGGACGGAAAATCGCAGGTCATCGTCGAGCGGGACGGAAATTTATTCATCGAATGCGAGGAGTGTCGGGAAAGAGACGGAAGAACGGGACGCGAGGTCGAATATTTTATTGTATGATTCCTGCTTCGTATGTCCGTTATCCGTTTACATGGATGTTGTTTGCGATGATAATTTGAGCGCTTTGACGATAAAAGGGAATCCGTCGAACGAACTGTTGGAAGATACGAAATTCAAACTTATTTCGGAGTTTTCGGAAATGTCGAATCAATCGGAAACGGAAACGCAAATCGAACGGATGCGCAATTTGTATCTGCATGAAATCCGTATTCGCGGATACGAATTGTCGCTGACTCTGATTATCGAAAAAAGGTATCCGGAAGCGATCGGGTTTTTAAATCGCAACGGATTGAAATGCAAAACTCCGGAAACGGAAGAAGAATTCGAAAGATTGATTAAGGCCGTTCGAATGAAAATTACGAACAATACGGCAAAATACAGGGAAGCGAAAACCGCTTACGATTCATACGTGAAAAAGGGTGAAAAGCCGACGCGCAAATACTTCAATAAGCTGCTGGTCATGCTTTCGGTTTGCGAGATAATAAAATTTCAGCTCGACCCGAAAAAAATGACGGTTGCGGAATTTGCCGAATATCTCAATTTATACAACGAATATACGAATAACTTAAAATCAAATCAATATGGCCGGAAATTCCGAAATGATTGACCTGCTCGTCAGCAAAGACGCTCTGGACAGTCTGGATAATTTAAATAAAAAACTCGGTTCGTCTTATACGGAAATGGAGAAGCTGCTCGCGCAAATTCAGGAGCTGAATACCGAATTTTCGAAGTCCGGAAAGTCGTGGAGTGATCTGTCAAAGTCAATCGAAAAGTACAATGAAGCCGAAAAAAAACACTCCGAAATCGTTAACGCAATTAATAATGATTATGAAAACTATTTGAAAATCGCAAATGCACTTGCAAAAAATCAACAGGAACAGCAAAAAGTATCGCAGCAAAACATCAGAACAAAACAGGAAGAAGAAAAACTTGAACGGCAAAGAATTAAAACGGAACAGGAAAAACAGCGTCTGGCAAAGTTAAACGAAAAAACATCAAAGCAAAATAAAGATTTAAACGCCGTTTTATCGCAGCAGGTAAAAACACTCCAAGACCTGACGGACAGAAACAATGCTTTGATAGCGCTCAGAAAAACAATTGACTTAACAACGGAAGAGGGAAGAAAGAAATTTAACGAATTGACGAGAGAAATCGCGGAAAATCAAAAACAACTCAAAGAATACGATTCGCAAATAGGAAACTATAACCGAAACGTCGGAAACTACGGATCCGCATTCGGAGGATTCGGGGAAGCGATAAAAGGTCTCGGCGGAAAATTCGCCGGTCTCGGAGCAATCATGGGTGCGGTATCCGGCGGTGTGGGCTTCGTTGTTTCCGGAATAGCGGAAGCCGTAAGTTCAATGGTCGGAAAAGCAAAGGAATTTATTTCGGCAGGAATCGAAATGGCAAGTGTTGCGGAAGGGGTAACGCGCGCTTTCGAAAGGATGAACAATCCGGATTTATTGAAGAATTTAAGAAAAGAAACAAAAGGATTAATAACCGATTTTCAATTAATGCAGTCCGCGATTCAGGCAAAAAATTTCGGAATACCCATCGAAAAACTCGGAACTTTATTGAAATTCGCACAACAAAGAGCGCAGGAAACCGGGCAAAGCGTTGATTACTTGGCTGATTCGATTATTATGGGACTCGGTCGCAAATCTCCGTTGATACTCGACAATCTCGGAATTTCAGCCGTAAAACTAAGGGAAGAAACCAAGAAAACGGGCGATTTCGCTTCCGCCGCAATAGCAATCATCAACGACGAACTTGAAAAACAGGGCGATTTGACGCTCACATCCGCCGATAAAGCCATGCAGGCGTCAATTAAATGGCAAAATGTTCAGACAAAAACGGGAGAAAAGTTCCTTTTCGTAAAAAATATATGGAGTCAGCTTTCCGGGCAAATAGCGGAAAAACTGTCGGAATTTATCGAAAAATACATGCCGAAAATAGTTCGTTGGATCGAGGATATTATTAATGAACTTATAGAGTTATATAATTCGTCAATAATTATAAGAGTCGGCGTTCAGTCCTGGATTGCCTTTTTTAAAACTTACTTCGAAGAAATGATCGCGGGAATAAAATTTACCTCGAAGGCGGCATTGGATTTTGCAAAAATAATGTCTTCCGCATTTAAATTGGATTTAAATGGAGTGCGTGCCGGATTCAGGGAACTCACAGGGACAATCGCAAAGTATGCAGCCGAAAACGCGAATAATATTATTAAAAACAGTAAAAAAGCGGCAACCGAGTCAATGAAAGAATTGAAAAAAACAGATTTGTCAAAATTAATGAACGGGAACGCCTCCGACACAAATAAGCCGTATCTTAATACGGATGACGGCGATTCCGACAAATCCGGAAAAGATGACGGAAAAGCGGCAAGGCTGGCCGCCGAATATAAAAAATCCGTTGACGATTTAAATGCATTCAGAATAAAGAGTAATGCGGAAACCAATAAAACAATAGCAGATGACGATACGAGAATGTATGAAGAGCGGCGAAAGGCATTGAAAGCATACATTGATTACGAAATATCCGCCGTTGAATTGCAGCAGGAAGTCGAATTGTATGCGGTTAACGAAAGGTTAAAATCCGGAGTGATAAATGAAGAAACGGCCGCAAATCAAAGGCAATTAATTAACGAGAGAGCTTCGGATAAAATTCGGGAAAAAGAACGGGAATACGGCAGGGGAATAACAAAACTTAATATCGAAGAAGTTAAAAAGCGGGTTGATGAAGAGAAAGAAATCATCGGCCGGCAAAGCGACGCCAATGCTAAAGCCATGCTGGACGAATTGGTTAAAGAGGCGAAAAATTACGAGGAAAAAATCCGTCTCAATGCAGACAATGAAGAGAAACGAAGAAAAATAACGGAAGATTACCAAAAGAAAAGGCTTCAAATCATTCACGATTACAATCAAAAGCAATTTCGGGAAGAAATCGCTCATTTACAAAAAATGCTTGCCATTGCCGGTTTAACCGAAGAAGTGCGGAAAGAAATAACGAAGAGAATTACCGATATTGAAAAGAACGCATACAAAGAAGCCGCCGATTATGAAATTAAGCTCACCGAAGATTCGGCGAATAATACGGCATCCAAAGAAAATAAATTAAGTAAATTTCTTAACGATCAGCGAACGCAGGCGGTACTGTCAATGTGGAACGCGGCCACCGATATTGCAAATTCCTACTACGATAACCAGCTTCAAAGAATAGACGAACTCGCTCAAAAAGAGCGTGATTATTGGAGTGAACGCACAAAACTGATTGACGAAAGCGTACAGTCGGGACTGATGTCGCAGGAATACGCCGACGAACGCAAAAAGGTATTGGAAGCCGAGCAGCTTATAAGAGAAAAACAGATAGACGATAAGCGCAGGGAAATGCAGCGCAAACAGGCCGTCTGGCAGAAAGCGAACGCAATCGTTCAAGCTACAATCACCGGCGCACAAGCTGTTTTGACGGCGTTAAAAGCGGCTCCGCCTCCGTTTAATGCCGCACTTGCCGCAATAACCGGAGCGTTGGTCGCAGCCCAAATTGAAATCATTAAGGCTCAAAAAATACCTTCATACAGAGAAGGCACGAAAGGACATCCGGGCGGTTTGGCATTGGTCGGAGACGGCGGACGTTCCGAAGCGGCAATCCTTCCCGACGGCAGGGTTTGGAAAACGCCCGACAGGGATACGCTCGCGCTGCTGCCGAGAGGAACGGAAGTGTTGCCAGATTACAGGAAAGCAATGGAGGATACGGCGGTTCCCCGATTGATAAAAGGAAACAACGACAATCAATTCGTTTACATTTACGATTCGCGCCAAAGGGAATTACTTGAACAGGGTAACAGCCAGCTGTCGCAAATGAACAGGGGTATAAGCGCTTTAAGGGGAAACAGCAGATATGCCATGCAAGTGCAACGAAGATATAAAATGTTCGAGCAATGGTAAAAGTCGAATTATCGGCATATAATCAAACTTGGGATATAAGCGGTCATATCGCCAATATTGATGACATCGAGGTGCTTCTCGAAAGGGACGGACTGAACGCCGTATTCAAAAAGACAAGTTTCACTTTTCAATTTGTCGAGGAAGCATACGGAATCGTGGATAATATCTTCAATCAATACAGACAATTTGCAAATGCTTCCGTATATGTGTATCAAAGGAATGATGACTTTTCCTATAACGATATTGCGGAAATATACGAACTCAACTTCTTGACCTTCAGCAAAACCGTTGATATAATCGAAGTGGCATCAAGAGACGGTAATTTGGAATCCGTGATAAAGGCTAAAAGTAATGTGGTGTATGATATAGATACCGTATTTGTCAGAGATGCAAGAGTATGGCATCATGATGCCGTACTCTTGTTTAATCAAGCCAATTTCGGTGTGAACTCCATAGCGGAAAAGAGTAGTACCGATTATTATATGTTATTCGGTAATGATACGATTATGGATACTTGGGGAATACCTTACGATTCTCCGTACAAACCGATCTCCATCGGTCTTTACGATAAGACCGATATAAGTAATTTCAATCCGACCGATATGTCAAATCAGTTGGTTGCACCGCCGATAGACGGAGACCCGAATCCCGGAAATAACTGGGTTATGTTTACCGTCGGCGGGAGTGTCGGCGCTGTCGGAGCGCCGATAAAAAATGTAATCGGAGTCGGAGAAGACAGGCCCGGTTTTTATACGATACCGAATATTCCCGATGACAGATATAATAACGGTTATATATGTAAAGCGGAACGGAATGTAACCGTAAATATCGAGGTGGACATAAGAGGTGTTATATGCTGTGCATGGCGTACATCCACTCCCGACAACGGTACTTGGAAAACATGGGGGTTAAATGATGCTTCCACCATGAGTGTCAGGGTGCTGTTATATATCAGGAGAGCCGGCTTCAACAATATAATACCCGTTATTGATAAACCTTATTTTACCCCGCAGGGGAACGGTTCGCTTAACGGAACTTACAGTACCGGCAATAATATGTCTTACGGAGATAACATGTCCGATCGGGATGTATATTGGACTGTCTGGTACAATACTTCGGATGATAAAATAATAAGGGATAAGATCGGGGGTACTTACGCTAAAGTAATAGGTAATAATATGCCCGTGTGTTTTCCTTCCGGCGAGGAGATGCCTCCGCTTCCGGATAACACATTCGATAAAATATCGGCGGAGAATGTCGTATTAAATGAGGGAGACAAGGTTTATGCGGCAATAGCCGTTAAGCTGACGACTTCACAAAGTAACCCGAACGATGACACGGATGCTTGGTTGTATATCGCGGGTAATGCCGGTTACGGGTATTGGGGGTCTCTCTATCCCTCTGTTTCACAATACAGAAATATCAGTCCTTTTTTCGACGGACAGCCTTTTATGCCCGCTCCGCCGCCGTCGGGTAAAACAAGCGACCAAAAATTTTTCTTTGACGAAAGAGCATGGAGTTCGACAAAGCGATCATGGCTTGACGGAAATATAAAGATACAATATTTATCAGCCGTCGGAGATGTGGAATTTGAAGTTACCAATCCGATCGGTTTAATGGCAAGGCTTGTCGGTGAAATGACTCAACGTTCCGATACGGATGTTTATATCGAAAATATGAATACCGATACCGATGATATGGATATGTTGATTGCCGGCGAATCGTTAATACCCGATTTTGAAAATCCCAAATTTCATATCTCATTCGGTTCATTCCGGCAATGGCTGGAAACGTTAGGATACACACTTAAAATTGATGATATGTCCGTCGGGTTCATCAAAAGAATAAATTCGTTTAATGCAAATGTGCAAACCCTTGATATAACCGATACGGAATGTGAAGATCTTACGGAATCCGTTGATGACGGTTTAATATACGGTTCGGTGGTTATAGGTTATGATAAGCAAACGTATGAGGGTGATAATGCCCGATTGGAATTTAACGGAACGTTTAATTATGCTATTGACAGCGCTGTAAATAATAATGAATTGAGATTAATATCGCCTGTACGAGCCGACAGTATCGGACTGGAGATTAAATACGCCGATCTTCTTTTCAGCGGAACTCGAAGTTCCGCAAGTACCCGGTCCGATAAAGATGTATTTGTCGTAAATTTAAGACTCGAAGGAACTGCATTTAAGCAAATTACCACCGATTATGATTACGGTAAAAATACGGGTCAATATAATTGGAAATATAATCCGAGAAATCTTATGGATATTAATTCCGACATTATCTCCATGTCCGGTAATATTTGCAGATTTACCGCATCTTCCGCTAACAGCGAATTCGGATTCAACGGCATCAGACTTAAAGATAATATAGATATGGGTGAAGCATATCAAAGTATCGCACCCGTTATTTATGACTTTGCCGTCGGTCGGAAAGATAAGCTGCCGAATAAATCTTTATGGTCGGGAACGGTCAGTTTTACCTGTAACGGTAAAATACTGCAAGGCTATATACGGGAAATATCCGGGTATATTGTTTTTAATAAAGAAGTACAGTATAAATTATATAAGAAGTCGGACGGTTGGAGAGACAGAAGGGAGCCGTCTTTCTATGCAGCCGGTATTACGAATATAAACGGCTTTGCCCAAACGCTTACATTAATCGTAAGGCTTATCAATACCGTTCACGACGAATGGGAGATTACGGATATGCCGAACGATATTGAAATCGTATCCGATACCGACTATAAAAACAATTTGGTATTAAATATACCGACTATCGGATTTGAAGCAACACGGAAGCGCAATATTGATTTTATCGTTAAATCAATATCCTACCCGGATGTTGAATTTTCCGTCCGTATAGTACAAGACGTATTGCAACCGGAGATAAGAGTAATACCTGATAATCCGACCGTTACAAAAGAATCGCAACAAATTACGGTGAGTCTTTATTTTTTCGGATTAGAAGCGCGGGATATAGAAGAATATGATGCAGACCCGACGGCATTTGCCGCCGCGACAATACAGCTTAACGGCTCCGATGCTTTGAGCAGGCAAATTGTACTTAATATATCATTAAACAGTACGGGAAAAGAAAGACAAATGACTTTCCGATTCCGTTGTATCAACCGTCCGGAGACGGCAACCGCTGTCGAGTTGAGGCAAACGGCAAGCAGCGCTGCCGGTGCGGAACAATTACCGACAAATTCTTAATATATGGTACTCGGAGAAATTTACATAAGTCCTTTCAGCAGTCTTACTTTTGATAAGATTACGCATCCTTTCGAGGAATGCGTCGGATATATTCAAAAATTCGCTTTAAGCGACAGCGGCATGTTTTTGAGATTCACGTCGGATTCAGCTCATGATTTCCGGCTTCGGTTATCGGACGAATACGGTTCGATTTTATCCGTAAGCGATTCCGAGAATCTCGGTACGATTGACAGGCTGCATTCCTATCGCATACCCGTCCCTATCGCTCCGGATTGCGGAATTTACGGGTTGGAATTGCAGGTGCGATACGGCGCCGATCGGATCACGTTCCTGAAAACATGCGTCGAATTCATATCCGACGAAGAAGCGATGAACACGACGATCCTTTTTGAAGCGACGAACAAATTCGACGATTGGTTTATTCCGTTCGGCGAAGGCGATGTTGCCGAATGGAGAATCACGGGAGGATTGCCGAAAAACGGGTTCGAATCGGCCGTCATACAAAATTCTTTCCGCGACCAGAGGATAAGAAGTCATCAGCTGTCGCAAAAGCCGTACACGTTGAAGACTCTGGTACTCGGCGACTGCTTCGGTGTTCCGATATGGGCGGGGGAAAAATTAAACTTTTTTCTGTCGCTTTCCGATGTGCGCATAACCTACCGGGAAGAAAAAAAGGCGAGGATCGTAAGAAGCGAAGGCGAAGCGCCGGCGATGACCGGGATAGCGGATTATTATCCTCTGTATATTTTCAAATGCAGGATAGAAGAACAAATCGAACATCCTTATTATTATGCAAACGAGTAAATGGTATCCTTTATATAAATTCGACATATACGTCGGAGACGTCGAGCCGCAAACTCCGACGTTAAGCATTGATCCAGTCAGTCTTCAATTCAACGAAGACGGGGAGAGTAAAGAAGTTCGGGTAACGATAACGAATCAGTCGGACGCCTCTTATTCCGTTACGGGATTACCGTCATGGTTAACCGTCGGCAATAAGACGCAAACGGGATTTACTCTTACCGCCGATCCGAGCGATACCGATATGCCGAGAAGCGTCACGTTAACCGTTAAATCGGACGCTTATCCGGGCGCGAGCGCGAGCCTGTCCGTCACGCAGGAGGGCGCGTGGCTGTCCGAGTTCGTATTCGACGTAAAAACGACCGCGATAAATCAGGACATTCCGCG
>JGI24699J35502_11133791_pt1 | contig 15719 bp, 18 predicted proteins | sample TergutMp193P4_FD_35502 | JGI IMG/M metagenome (IMG submission 35502) | reverse complement strand
CCCGCCGATGCCGATGTGGCAGGTAATGGATAATCCCGCGCGACGGCACTTTTAGTATCCATCGCTAAATTAGCGAGTGCGTCGGCGCGCGAGTTTTGGGACCGTGGCACCCACTCATATGCGACTTGTTCCGGTGGAAATGCCAACGCAGCTTGACGAGCTAATTCGATTAATTCACCCTTTTTGATTTTCCAACGCCCACTCATCTGCTCTACTACCAGTTGCGAGTCCATTCGCACGGTTACTTGAGCGTTTGGGTTTATCAAATATGCGGCCGTTAACCCGGCTACTAATCCCGAATATTCGGCGACATTATTGGTAGTAATTCCTAAATATCCCGCCCGTTCCGCCAGGATTGGAGCCGCGTCATCGTTATCTGGTATATCGCCATTAATATCAACATCGACCGGCCCCGAGCCCAAGAGTACCACCGCACCAAAACCAGCTACCCCTGGGTTGCCTCGCGCCCCGCCATCGCATTCAACAATTAGGTTCACTGCGGTACTCGCACTAATATCCGGCCACATTCTTCACATAAAACGACCTGATCTGCTGGTGCTTTAGTGACCGCCTCTAAATCGCCTGGTGGTAACTGTAGTTGGCAGCCTTCGCATTTACCGCCCCATAACCTGACAGCTGCGAGGCCACCTAATCGGCCCCTAATAGTGTCATAACGCTTAACCAGGGCGGGGTAAATGCTGCCCGCCACCTTATCCCGCTCAGCGATAACCGCCCGGCCTTCGGCAACAATCGCAGCTAGGGCGCTATCGCGGTCTTGCTCAGCAGCCAACAAGGCGGCCTGCGTATCCGATACCGCAGTGGCTATTTGTTGTTCGGCAATAACGCAAGCCTCTTGGCGTTCCATGACCACAAGCAATTCGTCTTCCAGGGCAGCGACCCTAATCACTAAGGTGCCCATTTCTTCGGAAACTGCTACCTCGTCTTTATAATTGCGCAATTCGCCAGAGTCTATCCGTTTTTGATTGCGGACTATTCGGTTCTGCACCTCCGTAACCGCACCTTGGGCTTTGGTTACCTCGCGGTCTAAATCTTTCACGGTAGTTTGTGCTTGAACTAAAGAAACCTGCAAATCAGCCAATTGCTTTTGGAACTCAGTTACCTTAGCGATAGCAGGGTCAGTTTGTTTGCGCCGTCTCAGATCAGCAAGTTTATTGTCTAAGCCTTGCAATTCTAGCAGTTTCAGTTGGTCGGCTGCGGCTGGCATTTTATCTCCTTTGAAATTGTTTTTCCTATATCCCTTGCACCGTATTTACGAGGAAGCCGGATATTGTCGCAGTGGCATTGGCTGGATTACGGCATCCCACGGATCAGTAAACTGCGTGGACACCAAACATTCTATGCTACCGCTACCGCCCCGCGATTCGATTTCAGCTCGGCTGGCAGCCGCTAAATCGGCAGCGGCGTACGGCAACCAAGGCCACTCCGAAGCATAATGCGACACATCCAAAAGATAGGGCTTGTCGCTGCCGGAAAACATGGCAGCTTCCCGCAATTCGGATGCCGGATGATGCCGTAAATCCGCTGTCACATAAACGTCTGCCTCTGCTGCTCGCACGGCATCAAATAGGGAATCACCAGCACCACCAACGACAGCGACCCGCTTTACGGCGCCAGTCAAATCCCCTGCCACCCGAACGCCTTGCGGCGTCGCAGGTATCCGGTTGGCTAACGTCATGGCCAATTCCCGCAAGGTCATCGGCTGCGGCAACTCCCCGACTCGCCCGACGCCATAAAAAGAACCGTCATGTGTGCCGTTCCCGGCTGGCACTAGGGGCCGTTGCTGTTCCACGCCCATTAAATCAGCTAAGGCGGCGGCAACACCACGGGGTGATGAGTCAGCGTTGGTGTGGGCATTATATAGTGCAACCCCACCCGCTATCAGCCGATGCACAATCGCGCCCTTGTATGTGTTAGCTGCGACGCCGTGGACGCCGCGCAAAAATAGTGGATGGTGGGTGATCACCAAATCAGCGCCACGAGTCAGAGCCTCATCCACCACCGCCAATACCGCATCTACAGCAAATAACACTCGCCGCACCGGCGCCGTTGGATCCCCAGCGATCAATCCAATGGCATCCCAATCAGCCGCTACTGCCGGGGGATATAGCCGCTCTAGGAGCGCCCCCACATCCGCCACCGATAGCACCACATCATCCATAACCCAAAACCTACCAAGCAAGACGGACAACAGGTAGAGTTAAGCGCGTGACGACCAAGCCGCTGTACGAAATCAAAGCTGGCCTGTTTAAGACTATGGCGCATCCTGCCCGGCTCGCGGCGCTGGAGGTGATGGCAGCAGACCCAGACTACTCCGCGCCTGTCACCACCTTATTGGAGGTAACCGGCGCTGAGCCATCGGCCCTGTCGCAGCATTTGGCGGTGTTGAAGCGGGCTGGCATTGTGCAGTCCTCTAGGTCTGGCAACGCCGTGGTGTACCGGCTCACGGAGCCACTAATTGCCGAGTTGTTAGTTGTGGCGCGTGCCTTTTTGGTTTCCCAATTGGTTGGCCGCCATTTGGATGACAAGACGTTAGCAGCGCTGCATCGGCTCCCCACCGTGCCCGGAGCCGACTCGCAAATGGTCTTGGACCGCGCACTCGCTGATGCGGACGCACATGCGGATTCGGACGGCTGACGTGCCATAAGGCGTGTCGGGCTTGTTCGAGGCCCGATGTATGGCAGGATGACACTCATCGCGATAACAGAGCCAACCGCCTCAGGTTGATTTACCTACCTGAAACATTTAAGGAGCCAGAAATGGGACACAAGAAAAAGTCCGTTACCGGGACGCTAGCAAAGGACGCCGTTGTTGTCGCCGCTTCACATGCGGGTCGCCAGCACTGCCAGCACGGATGTGGTGGACATCGGGGCCATGGTGGGCGCGGGCACCACCATCACTGCCATAAATTACTTACGTTGCTCTTTTTAGGCGCATTGGCCGCCGCCATCTATGAGGAGCTAAAAAAACCTGCCCACGCTCGGGATTGGCATGGTTATGTGGGCGGTGTTGTTCCTTATGACTTCCGTGTTCCGACGCCGGAAAAAGTCGTTGACCGCGTGTGGAACCCCGAGGGGCCCGTGCTTTCCCCCAAAACGTTTGGTGTTGGCTGGGATCCTAACCTTGGGCGAATTGTGGAAGAAATAAGGACTATTCCGCTTCGTGACGACCCACATTTCGAGAGCTAACTAGGTTAAGGTGCGCGGGGTAGAGCGCGGCTCTGCCAGCCACCAACGGACACTGTTTTCGCCTGGCACCGGTTCGGGCTTCTCTCCGGTCGTTGGCTTTTGGCTTATTGCGCGTTCAAATACGCTTTTAGCTCGTCAATCGTTAGGTACTGCAAGTCATTGGCTTCGGCCAGATGCTGGCTCTCTGCGAAAGTCGCCATCCGGCCCTCATCCGACACTAGTTCTGCGATGGCGCCAACCTCTCCGGCTCCGGCTAGCCTAACTAGTTCGATGGCGGCTTCCGTGTGGCCAGGTCGCTGGATTACTCCGCCTGGATGCCCACGCAATGGAAGTACATGTCCTGGTCGAATTAGGCTGTCTGGAGTGCTGTGTGGGTGAGCTAGTGCTCGCAGGGTTGTAGCCCGGTCAGCGGCAGAAATGCCGGTAGTGACGCCCTGTGCGGCGTCGGTTGAGACGGTGTATTGCGTGCGGAACGGGTCTCGGTTCTCAGTGACCATAAGTGGGAGCCGTAGGACATCTGCCCTTTCGGCGGGCATCGGTGCGCAAATAAATCCCGAGGTATGGCGGACCATCCAACCAACCCACTTCTCGGTTGCGCGGTCGGCAGCTAACACCACATCAACCTCGCCTTCGCGGTCTTTGTGGTCGGCCACCAGCACTGGCTTGCCCGCGCGCAGATCCGTGATTGCTTGCGCTAGCCGCGCTTGGAGGTCGGCCATATCGCGCATCGCAAAAACTCGCACCTCGCTTGATTGCGGGATTTCTGGCTCGTCCGGGCCGTCCGGAGTTGCGACTAAGGTCTTGGCTGGCACGCCAGCATCTTAGCCCGAGAATGACCTACGCCAGCGCCACGCGGCGCGGTACTACCTGACATTAGTAATCTCAATGCCTGTATAGGATGAAACTATGGATCCCTTAGTGGCGCTACTAGTAGCGGCGGTGGTGGTAATTGCCACCAGTGCTGTAGCGCCCAAAATTGGGGCTTCCGCTCCCCTCGCTTTGGTTTTGGTTGGCACGGCTATCAGTATGATGCCGTTCGTTCCGCCCATCGAAATTGAGCCAGAGTTCATTTTAGTGTTCATCCTGCCGCCGTTACTTTATGCCGCTGCTGCAGCAATGCCGACGATGGAGTTTCGGCGAAATTTCGCCGTGATTTCTGGATTTGCCTTTGCGTTAGTGGGTATTACCGCAGTGGGGTTAGGATTCTTGTTTTCGTGGCTAATCCCGAGCTTGGATTTAGCCGCCGGAATTGCCTTCGGCGCTATCGTTAGTCCCACAGATGCGATAGCGGTTAAGATTGCCAGCCGCATTGGTATCCCATCACGGCTAGTTGCGGTACTTAATGGCGAAGTCCTCCTAAATGATGCGTCAGCGTTAGTAATCATGAAGTCCGCTCTCGCAGCACTGGCTGGCACATACAGTTTAGGCGGCATTTTTGCTAGCTTTATCTGGTCGGTGGTAGGTGCCACCATTGTTGGCGGTCTAGTTGGGATGATTGGCCTATTAGCTCGCCGTCGAATTGGGGCACCGGCGCTATCAACTGCTGTTTCGCTAATCGTGCCGTATATCGCTTTTTTGCCTGCCGAACATTTGGGTGCCTCTGGTTTAGTGGCTGCGGTAGCAGCGGGCTTAATCACCGGCCACCGCAGTGTGCAGTATTTATCTGCCCGGGAAAGAATATTCGACCACACAATTTGGACAACTGTAGAAACCGTAATGGAGGGCAGCGTCTTTCTTTTAATGGGTTTAGAGTTACGGGCGCTTATTAACGATGTGCATGGTACCTATTCGCAAATTATGCAAGCCATTTGGTTTAGCTTGCTAGCGGTTTTGGCCTTGCTAATCATCCGGGCAGCGTTTTTGGTACCGGTTACTTCCGGCTTGCGGCGGGCTGGGGAACGCCGGTCTGCCACTCGGCATCGGTTGGAGTGGATGGAGCAACAGCTCGCGGTGGGCAATGCTGATGGAGAGCCGAAACTGCCGCCCACCACGGAGATTCGCGCTCTTGGCACTTGGGGTACTCCAGCGCGAGACGCCATCTACCGGCGCCCCGACCTGCTGGTGTTCAGCAAAAGAGTCGCCCTAAAAATTCGCCAACGGCGCCTAGCACGCGGGGATAATTTGCACCACTCCCGGTTTACTGCACGCATTGCCCGGGCAATTGCGCATACCGACTACTTTCTGAATAACCCCATCGGCTCGCGGGAGGGCTTGCTGTTGGTTTTTGCCGGTATGCGTGGAGTGGTTACTCTCGCAGCTGCCCAATCGCTACCCCGCGCATTCCCGAGCCGGTCGTTCATCGTGTTTGTCGCATTCTTAGTAGCCTTCATTTCATTACTTGGCCAGGGCTCCCTGCTGCCCATCGTGATTCGCAAACTAGACTTCGCCAACACCGTAAATACTGGTGCCGAAGATGCCCGGCTAATTCACCTCAGTTTAGAGCGCGTGGCAGCCGAGTTTCTGGACAACCCCGACTTGGTTCGAATAGATGGGCGTCCTTACGACCCATATGTGGTCTCGCGGGTGCGCGCGCACTTCTTGCACCCGGAAACCGAGTTCCACAGCCACGAAACTATCGATGCCAGCGAATATCAAGCCAGTTATCGCGAATTGTGGGGGCGTGCAGTCAGCCAGCAACGCGACCAGCTCCTTTACGACCGCAAAATTGGGTTATTTGAGTCCGAGCCACTAGAGGCGGCACTGACCGCCATTGACGCCGAAGAGCTAATGATCCAGATGAAACCCGCTGCCTGGTTGGACGATGAATAAATCTTTAGCGCCGCCAACCCGACAAATTGTCCTACACCTCGCTACCGCTATTCCAACAAGCGCGTAGCCTAACCAACGTGGTAAGTGAGCAAATAGCAATGGCAACAGAAACCCAAGACGTCAACCTCCTAAATCGAACCGAATGGGTGCTCACCATCGCCTGCCCCGACCGAGTCGGCATTGAGGCAGCGGTAACCGGCGAACTAGCGGCAAGAGGTGACTTTATAAAACAATCCCAGCAGTTTGGCAGCCCCGAAAGTGGCCGGTTCTTTATGCGGCTGGATTTTACGTCGGAAACTACTGACCGCGAAAAGATAATATCGGATTTACAGCCGGTATTTACCAAGTTTGAAATGGATTGGTCGCTAAACTTATATGGGCACAAAATGCGTACTTTGCTGCTAGTGTCCAAAGCGCCACACGCATTAGTTGATTTACTGTACCGCGAAAAGTACCAAGGCCTACCAATTGAGGTTGTTGGGGTTGTTGGCAATCATCCCGACCTGAAAGAAATTGCCTACTTCTATGGCAAACCCTTTTACCTAATCCCGGTAACTGCCGCAACCAAAGCCAAGGCTGAGAAAGAGCTTCTTGAGCTTTACCACGAAACCAATGCCGAACTAATTGTCCTAGCTCGGTATATGCAAATTCTATCCGACGACTTCTGCTCACAGCTACCGGGCCGCATCATCAACATCCACCACTCCTTCCTCCCCAGCTTCAAAGGCGCCAAGCCCTACCACCAAGCTCACGAGCGCGGCGTCAAAATCATCGGTGCCACCTCGCATTACGTTACGGCTGACCTTGACGAAGGCCCAATCATCGAGCAAGAGGTCGAGCGTGTGGATCACTCGCGAACGGTAGCCGATCTGGTGTCGTTAGGCGAGGATGTAGAACGTCGCACACTATCCCGCGCCGTGCGTTGGCACGCCGAACACCGCGTGCTGTTAGACGGCAAACGAACCGTCATCTTCCATTAACAAATGGCAAAACCGGCTTGGTTGCGGGTGCGGTGCTCCATCGGATAACGATACGCGGCACCCACTCACGCCCGCATAGCGGGCTGCGTTCCCGTTTACAGCCGCTTTATCGTTATCCGATTCCGCATACCGGGCTGTTCCATCCATAGTTAGGTATTCCCGATGTAAGATACTGGGCGCTACTTGGCTGGTTTATCCTTGCCCGAGCCGTCGCCGCCGTCGTTCGGCTTGCGCAGGCCGTCGTAGATTTCTTTGCAGGTAGGGCAAATTGGGTACTTATCGGGGTCGCGCCCAGGCACCCACACTTTGCCGCATAAGGCGATTACCGGGCGGCCAGTTACCGCCGACTCCATGATTTTTTCTTTGCGGACATAGTGGGCAAAGCGTTCGTGATCCCCATCGTCAACGCGCTGCTCGCGTACCTCTTCCCGCTCCAGCAACCCAGTGCCGGTACCACCGCCGGGCCCAGCAGGCGCCTCTGGCCGACCGGGCGCAGTAGGCGCAAAATGGCCAACCGGAACCGCGGTAGCCGCCGGAACAGCAGCGAGGCGCAAATGAGGTGTCACGCAAGTTAGGTTAGCACAAATGAGCTTGGCAGGCATATGATGTATGTCATGCTCAACGTGGCAATCATCGGCACTGGCAATATCTCGGCAACACACATCGCAGCTTTCTTACAATTCCCAAATATTTGCAAAATAGTCGCACTTATGGATATCGTCGAAGACCACGCAATTGAGAAGAAGCAGCAATTCGACTTAGACGCTGATATTATCAGTTATCAAGAATTACTCGACCGGCAAGACATTGATTTGGTCGCAAATTGCACTCCCCCAGCAGAGCACGCGCGGCTAACAATTGACCTATTACGCTCCGGCAAAAATGTGCTCGTAGAAAAACCGATGGCGCCCACCTTAAAAGATTGCGACGCTATGATTGCGGCTGCCAAGGAGTCGGGTAAGTTACTTTCCGTTATTGCCCAGAACCGGTTCCGCAACGATATGGACGTAGTGAAAGCCTCAATAGATTCCGACTTGTTAGGCCCAATCGCTCATGTTCAAGTTGACTCTGCTTGGTGGCGGGGCCTGCCATATTACGACCTATTCTGGCGGGGCACATGGGCATCTGAGGGTGGTGGCCCCACGCTAAACCACGCTATCCACCATATTGACTTGCTGTTATGGATGTTGGGCGAACCGCAATCGGTCACCGCCGCAATGGTTAATGCCTGGCACACCAATTCCGAGGTAGAAGACTTATCGGTAGCGCTTTTGCAATATCCCCATACTATTGCCACTATTACGGCATCGGTGGTTCATCACGGCGAAGACCAAGCCATTGTAGTGCAAGGGCGGGATGCTTCGGTTGCTCAGCCTTGGGATGTGAAAGCCGATAAATCGCAGAACAACGGATTTCCTTATCCCGAACCTAATCAAGAACTAATAGAGAAATTGGGCGACTTAAGGCGCAATCACCCGGCATTAAGATATGAAGGGCACGTTGGGCAAATCTTGGACGTGATGAATTGCATCATCGGGCATCGAGCACCAGCAATTACTGGCGAGGATGGCCGATTAACCGTCGAAATTGTCACTGCCATTTATGAAGCCGCCATTGAACGCCGAACAATCGATTTACCCATACCAACTGACTCGCCCTGGTACACCGGCGAAGCGCTCCTTGCGCGGGCGCCCAGATTCCACGAAAAGACCGGGAATATCACCGATATTGGCACGGGTACTTACACCTACGGCGGCAGCCCCAGCCCGCTCGCAACTTGAGCTTTCGGGCTTGGACGGGTTCGGGCTTGTGAGGGTCCTGTGACTCGCGAGCGGGCGGTTCTCAACTACCCGGAAACAGCGAGTCTCGCACATCCGGTTACGGCAGCCCTCACCCACTAGGTCACGGCGCACCCAAGGGCAAGCACGTCCAGGCGGTAAGATGAGCAACATGACGACCTCAGCCCGCGCCATATCCGATGGCGGCAATTACGCCCCGGCACCCATGCCCAACCCTGTTGTGCGCCCAGGCGAGTTTGTCATCGCGGCTATCGGGCTGGACCACGGCCATATTTACGGCCAAACCGAAGGGCTGCTGGGCGCGGGCGCCACGCTGAAATGGGTTTATGACCCCGACCCAGCCAAGGCGCAGGCATTCGCTGACCGATTCCCGCAAGTCAAAATTGCCCGCAGCGAGCGTGAGGTGCTGGACGACGCCGAGGTAGCGTTGGTGGCCGGGGCGGCAGTCACTTCCGAGCGCTGCGCCTTAGGCATCCGCGTGCTGGAATCCGGCAAGGACTATTTTACCGATAAAGCCCCGCTTACCACGTTAGCGCAATTGGCCGATGCCAAGGCAGCAGTTGCCCGGACTGGACGCAAATATATGGTCTATTATTCCGAGCGGTTGCATGTGGAAACAGCGGTGTTCGCCAGCCAACTAATTGCCCAGGGTGCAATAGGTAAAGTAATACAAGTAATTGGCACTGGGCCGCATCGGTTAAATGCGCCAACCCGACCGGATTGGTTTTTTCAGAAAGACAAATATGGTGGCATTTTATGCGATATTGGGTCGCATCAAATTGAGCAAATACTCCACTACACTGGTGCCACTGATGGTTATGTCGGCAGGTCGCAAATTGCGAATTACGATAACCCAGAACATCCGGGATTAGACGATTTTGGCGACGCCATGCTTGTGCTCAATAACGGTACTAGCGGCTATTTCAGATGCGATTGGTTCACGCCGGATGGGCTGCAAGGCTGGGGTGATGGCCGCTCAATTATTCTGGGCACCGAAGGTTTTATTGAGCAACGCAAGTATTTACAGTTGGGCGATAAACACGGCGGCTCGGGCCACTTGTATCTCGCAAATGGCGATACGGAAACGCATTTCCAAGTGGCTGGCAAAGTCGGTTACCCGTATTTTGGCGAATTAGTGCTTGATTGCCTAAATAGAACCGAAAACGCCATGACCCAAGCCCACGCCTTTAAGGCTGCCGAGCTATCGGTGCTGGCGCAATTAGAAGCCGTTGACCTCACGCCAGGGCCTGGGCGGCGGCCAGGGCGGCTTGGCGATTGAGTTTGGTCTAATCTGGAACTAATTGGCAATAACATGTCCGCACCTAACATAAACCAAATAGCGGTAGTGGGCGCTGCCATAATCAAAGCTGGCTTACTCTTGTGCGCAAGACGCCCACCAGGTGGGCATATTGGCGGCATGTGGGAATTCGCGGGCGGCAAGGTAGAACCAGGGGAAACGCACCGCCAAGCGCTTATCCGTGAAATTGAAGAGGAATTAACCGTCATCGTCGAACCAAAAACCAAAATAGCTCAAACCACTCTCCCGTATTCTACTGGGCTGATAACTCTGACAACTTATTATTGCGATTTAATTAGTGGGGTGCCCAGACCAGTAGAACACGAAGAATTGCGTTGGGTGCCCATTGCCGAAATACATCACCTAAATTGGGCGCCGCTGGATATCCCAGCCGTTAATCAAATTCAGCAAGACTACGCTTAACTAGTCCTCCACAGGCTATACCGCGCCCAGCCGCTCGGGTAGGCTAGTCACCATGCCAATCGCAGCGCCCGCAAGTAAGCCAACCATCTGGTTTGTCGGGCTGACCACGCTTGACGTCATCCATCGAGTCGCAGTCCCGGCTGCCAGCAACAAGAAAGTCACCGCGACGCGCCAGGACGTAGCAGCCGGTGGCCCAGCCGCGACCGCAGCCATCACCGCCGCAGCCCTCGGCGCCAACGCTGTGCTGCTTAGCGCCATCGGGGAATCCCCCATCGCAGCCGCCGCGAAAGCCGACTTAACGGCAGCGGGGGTCAAAATGCTGGATGCCGCACAAGGCGAGCCGTTCCCACTCGCGGTTTCGGCGGTGGAAGTTACCGACGGCAGTGGTGAGCGCTCGGTGGTTTCAGCGGATGCCGCCCTCGCGAGCGCCCCCAAACCAAGCGCCAGCGAGCTGACCGAGTTGGCCACCGTCCACGGGTATCCGGCGGTGATTCTCCTTGACGGCCATCATCCAGAACTCGCGCGCGGTGTTGTGGAATGGGTGGCGAACACAGTCATCCCAGGCAAGCCCGAGCCGCGCATCGTGCTAGATTGCGGCAGATGGCGCCCCATTTTTGCCGAATTGTTCAGCAGCGCCGAAGTGGTTGCATGTTCGGCAGACTTCAAATTTCCCGATGACGATGACAGTGGTGACAACCAGGACAGTGAGTACGACGCTGATGCTGCTGTTGCCGACGATGCCGACGAAGATAACGATCCGACCGGCGCGATATTGGATGAATTAGCGCAAGCGGTGGTGATTACCCACGGCGCCAACCCCGTTACATACGAGACCCAAGAGGGCCTAGAAGGCGAAGTCGCCGTGCCTGCCGTCCCGGTTATGGACACGCTTGGCGCGGGTGACGCTTTCCATGGCGCCCTAGCCGTTGCCATCGCGCGGCGGGGCATCGGGCAAGATGGCACGCCCAGAGACATTGACGACATCCTGCCCCAAGTCATTGCCGATGCCATCGCTGTCGCCGCCGAACGGGTACAACACATCGGCCCGCGCACCTGGCTCAGCGCCATCGCATCCCTGAAAGTGGGCGAGGAAAGCCGCGCTGCCGGTGAATAACTCTTAGGCCGCAATCGCCATTCGAGCACCAACACCAACTGGCACAGATGATTCGCTAACATAATCAGCCGAATCAACCGAATCCAATAAGGCAAATCCGGTATTAGACTTTTCTTTAGCGAGCAACTTTTGCCGATGCGATAACCAAGACACCCCGCATAAGGCGAATGCGCCCGCCCAAGCCAACGGATTCCCCCAAGCAACGCCAAGCCAGCCAAATGCCGCACCAAGGAATATCCCAGCACCGGAACGTAAGGCTAATTCCACAAAACCGGCTATGGTCGGTACAGCAGTAGCACCCAGGCCTTGGATAGTGTTACGCACAATAAACAATATGCCTAAGGTAAAATACATGACCGCCGAAACTCGTAATTGGGTGCGCACCATTTCCAACATCGGCAGTGAGGCATCGGCGGTAAAAATACCAACTAATTGGTCGGTAAAAATGACTTGTAGCGCACCGGCGGCAAAGGCGAATACGATTGACACCAGAGACATCCGTAATACACCAATGCGAATGCGACGGAACTGGCCCGCACCATAATTTTGGGCAACAAATGTGGCCATTGCGATGCCAAACGTATTTAGCGGCCCCATCGCGATGCCTTCCAGGCGTGTGGAGATGGTGGCGGCAGCCACGGCATCCGGCCCTAAATTATTGACCGCAGCCTGTAAAACTACCGTGCCAATGCCTATTACGGACATCTGGAATCCCATTGGCAACCCAATCCGAGCTGGCTCGCCGAGCTGTCGCAAGCCTTCGCGCACGGCGACCCGGTTCGGGAACATCTGCGGCATCTTGCGTCTGGCATACCAGAGGCACGCGACCACTGATACGGCTTGCGCTATCGCGGTGGTGGCGGCCGTCGCGGCCACACCAAGTCCTAGCGTGCCGACAAAGAAAATGCTGAGGCCAGCATTTATTACATTTGACACAATCAAAAAGATTAGCGGCGTCCGCGAATCGCCCATAGCTCGAATAACTGCCGATAACCAATTGAATGCCACGGTTAAAGCTGCCGTACCGAACATCACCCGCTGATATGCCAATGCCATTGGCAACAAGTTCTCTGGCGTATTAACTAAGCGTAACAGGGCGTCACCAAAGATTAGCCCCACCGCAGTAATACCAAAAGCAACTAACGCCGCAACTACCCCACTGGCAACTATTGAGCGCTTTACGCCAGCGATATCATCTGCCCCAAAATACCGCGCAACTGGAATAGTTAAACCAGCGGTCGCACCCCAAGAAAATCCGATAATGAGAAAAGCCATCTTGCCGGTGGCGCCTACTGCCGCTAAGGCATCAACCCCAATTAGCCGGCCAACCACAACGCTATCTACAATGGTATATAGTTGCTGAAAAAGGTTACCGAGTAAGAGCGGTATCGAAAATAGCAAAATGAGTTTAACGGGTGAGCCTTGAGTTAAGTTGCGCATCTTGGACAGTCTGTTTTTTGGGTAATCTACTTGGTCAGTCTGTTGTTTGGGTAATCTAGCGGTGTTTGGAATACATGGGGTGGGCAGTTGAATCGCCTTGTCGAAACGATTCGATTTTAGCCTACCCGACCTCCTCCCCTTGGCGCAAGTCGTCAGTTGCGTAGGCATTGAATGGTAGTGCAGATGGCGCCTAAGGTACGATACCGGCATGACGCTAACCGGCTCCATGCTAGACCTAAACGGCCTCGCCGTTTACCGCAGCGCGCCACCTCCCGGCACCCCAATTCAGGGCGGCTTAATTGTTATTCACGAGATTTGGGGGCTGGTCGCGCACATTAAGGATGTTGCTGACCGCTTTGCCAAGCAAGGCTACGTGGTTTATGCGCCGGATATTCTCAGCCACGGTGGGGTGACGCCGGATGCGGGCGCCGAGTTGGAGCGGCTGCGTGAGTCGAAAGACCCCGCTGAGCAGCACCGGCTCCAACCCCTGATGCGGGAGGCGTTGACCACCGCGCGGCAACCGGAATACGCCAGCTGGGCAGTGACGGCGTTGCGGCAGGTGGTGGATGCGTTGGTAGCCGAGCCGGGCGTGGCGGGGCACGTTGGCATCATCGGATTTTGCTTTGGTGGCACTTATGCTTTTGCGTTAGCCGCTGCGGACCCACGGATTCAAATTGCTCTGCCGTTCTATGGCTCGCCGCCAGACGGTTCACTCTCCACTATTGCCTGCCCGGTATGCGCGTTTTATGGTGGGCAAGATGAACGACTTATGGCATCGTTACCAGAATTACAACAGCGGATGAAAGACGCCGGAATAGACTTTACCGCCCAGATATACCCAGACGCGCAACACGCTTTCTTTAATAACACTAATACCCACGCTTATGATGCCACAGCAGCTAACGATGCCTGGCATCGGGTATTGGCAATTCTAGCTGAGCAGTTTGGCACTGCCTAAGATGATTGGAATTATTGATTACGGCGCGGGCAACCTAAAAAGTGTCCAAAATGCGTTGACGTTTCTTGGCGCGCGGCACTTTGTTTCTAGCGACCCCGGTGACTTTACGGGGGTGGCTAAGATGATATTGCCTGGCGTCGGGGCGTTTGGCGATGCCATGAGGGCATTACGACAACGCAAGCTTGATAGAGCCATTTATGACTTTATTGACACTGGCCGCCCTTTTTTGGGGATTTGTTTAGGGCTGCAAGTTTTGTTTGAGCAAAGTTCCGAATCTGTTGGCGTGCCGGGGCTGGGGGTCTTTGCTGGCACTGTGCAGCGGTTTCCGAGCGATTTAGGACTCAAAGTGCCGCATATCGGCTGGAACTCCTTGGCTATTACTTCGCAAAGTCAAGCCGTGCCCAATAACATTTTCACTGGCATCGGCGCGGATAGTTACGCTTATTTTGTGCATAGTTATTACGTCAAAGCGGCAGACCCCACCATCGTAACTGCGGTCACTAATTATGGCATTGACTTCCACGCTGCCGTGGGTTGGCGAAATGTGCAAGCGTGCCAATTCCATCCCGAAAAGAGCGGGGATGTGGGTATCGCAATGCTAAAAAACTTTACCAGCCAATCTCCGGGTCACACAGGCTCGCAATCTCAGCGCAGCCCATTCTCCGGGCCACTGAGCACTGAGCCGCCCAGTCTCCCTGTCTCAGGGCGACCGAGCACCGAGCCGTCGAGCACCGAAAGCTGATTAATGCACGCAAAACGAATTATCCCGTGTTTGGATATCAAAGATGGCCGGGTAGTAAAGGGCGTTAGCTTTGTTAATTTGATAGACGCTGGCGACCCGGTGGCCGCTGCTGTTGCCTATAATGCGCAGGATGCCGATGAATTAGTGTTACTTGATATTACGGCAACGCATGAGCAGCGCGGCACGCTAATTGATATTGTGCGGCGAGTAGCAGATTGTGTATTTATCCCATTCACCGTGGGCGGCGGCATAAGGTCGGTTGCAGATTTCAGTACCATGTTGGGGGCAGGTGCCGATAAGGTGTCGGTAAACTCCAGCGCGATTAAGAACCCGGCCTTATTAACCCAAGCTGCCGATAAGTTTGGCAGCCAATGCGTGGTGTTAGCCATTGACGCCAAGCGCAATGTTAAGGGCCGGTACGACGTGTACTTGGCGGGCGGCAGGGTTAAAACCGAACTGGATGCGCAGGAATGGGCTGCCCAAGCCGTTGCGCTGGGCGCTGGGGAAATCCTGCTCACCAGCATGGATGAGGACGGCCAGCGAGGCGGGTACGACTTAGAGCTGACTCGCACTATCGCGGATGCCGTGGGCGTGCCGGTGATTGCCTCGGGCGGCGCAGGGCAGCTAGCGGACTTTGCCGATGCCCTGACTATTGGCGGCGCCGACGCAGCCTTGGCGGCCTCGCTATTCCATTTTGGCGACCTGACCATCCCACAAGTCAAGGACTACTTGGCCGCGCGCGGCATCCCCGTGCGCCGGTAACCGCCCGGCAATGGTCAATTACGCGAGCCGTGCAGCACTGCCCAGGTAAGATACAGCGCCAGCCCCCACAACGGCACCCCCATAATGATGCGGGCAATGCCCAGCCAGCCCACCGATTGCCCCAAGAACAACGGCACCTGCACGGCGAGCCGCACCGCGAACAAGGCAATCCAGAACCAGGTGGCCAGCCGGTAGCGCCGCACCAATCCGGCGTCTTGCCGCCATACTG
>JGI24699J35502_11133792_pt1 | contig 15725 bp, 8 predicted proteins | sample TergutMp193P4_FD_35502 | JGI IMG/M metagenome (IMG submission 35502) | reverse complement strand
CGAAAAAGCTTATTATTTCCGAAGAATTTGAAATTGATAATTAGTAATCTCTCCCGTTCGGCAGCAGCAAGATGCTGCGGCTGAGCGGGAGGAACCGGATGATGCCGTTTTATATTATTGCAAGTATCTTACGAAAAGTCAAAGAAAATCAATTATTATGATAACGGCTATCTGAAAGAAACACGGGAATTTTTTTCCCTTCAACGATACAAATTCGTATTATTCAACCTATTTATTCCCCCACCATATTTTTTTCCATCCGGACTATTTTTACCGGCGTATAGTGGAAGAAGTAGAGCAGGATTCCGATTAACAGAATAATGCCGAATATCAACATCCAACCGGCAATGGTTTTGATGCTGAGAGTTGCCGCCTGTACCTGCACTTGACGATACAGCGTATTGGTAGCTAATTGTTGAGCGTCTTCCATACTCCAACCTTGGGCGAGGGCCGCTTTAGCGGAAGCGGTAAATTGGCTCATTGCAGTTACGTTTTGCGTATCAATGTCGGCTGAGAGAAGTGTTATATTTTTTTGTTGCAACACATTGATCCAGTTGGTCAATATCGAAGCGCCTACCGCCGGAGCCATTGCCGAACGGGTGCTGACAATGAAAAACCCGTTGTAAGTAATCTGCTTGGGCGTAAGCCCGTAAATCCCGTAAATGGAAAATGCGGTAAAAAGGGTATGCATACCCACGCCACGCAAAAACATCAAAAGAAAAAGGTCTTCATACAAGCCGTTAGGCGCTACCAGAAAATAGAGAAGTCCAATGGAAAGCGTCAGACAGGCAAAACCCGAAAAAATAAGCCATGCCATCCGGATTTCTTTAATAAAAAAGAAATAACTCAAAAATCCGCCCGCCACAAAACCCGGAATCATAAAAAAGTATAACCGGTTCATGTGGGTATTATCGAGTTGCAACACCGATGTGGTGTAAGAAGAAATCAAAATGGAAAATGAAATAAAAAACATTAAAAGAAACGACAGAATATAAACCACCAATGAACTTCTGTTTTTTAACAGAGAAAAATCAACAAACGGATGATCGGAAAATTGCCGCCGGATAAAAAGCAATCCCGTAACAATACTTAAAATAATGACAATCACGATACTTCTTGAAGCAAGCCAATCTTTCGTTTTACCGTAGGTAGTAAAATAGATAATGGACAAGTAACAGACCGAAACAAGGAAAAGGCTTATCCAATCAATATCTTTAAAAGGGATACGTTCTAATTTGCGGGCATATTTCATACAGATAAGTATGGAAATAATGGCAACAAGCAGCAACGCTATCATAAAATAGTACATGTATTGCCAGCGGTACAAGTTAGCCAATTCGGCCGTAAGCACCAATGATAATTGCCCGCAAGCTAAAGATATAGGGAAATATTTAGCATAAAATTCGTTACGGGTTTTGCTCGGACTGAAAATCGGCATCAATACGGCAAATACTTCCACCAATGAAAACGCCTTGAAATAGCCGATCAGAAAACTGCAAACCGTGATGATTTCCATGTAATTCGTTTCGGCGCAAATAACGCTGAGGATAATCTGACACAGAAGACTGATGAGAATGACGGTTTTGACGGTAGCTATCGGTCGTACTTTCGGAATAACTAAATAACCGATCGCCATTCCGGCCGAAGCGGCATAGTAGGCAAAATTAATATCTTCCGAGATCACTCCCAGAAAACCGGAGATATCAATATTGCTTCCGGTGTATGCTCCGTTGACCAGCATGATCGGAATAAGGATAATGATAGCTACGGTAGCTTTGAGTCCGACCGGAACCCAACTCCGGAAAGGATCTTCCCGCGTACTTTTTATCAAATGAACTACAAGCGCCATTGCTTATTATTTTTTGGCTTCAATAGTAACCATCATTCCGGCACGCAGTTTTTGCATATCTTCGTCGGATATGTTTTCAAAGTCAATGCGGACGGGAATCCGTTGCTGTATTTTTACGAAATTTCCGGCCGAATTGTCGGTGGGAAGCATCGAAAACTTCGACCCTGTGGCTTCGGAGATAGCGGTTACACGCCCGTGGAATGTTCTGTTACTGATTGCATCAATTTTGATGCGTACTTTTTGTCCGATATATATTTTTTCAATTTGCATTTCACGATAATTGGCCGTGACCCATTTTTCTTCATTTTTGATTAAAGTAGTAATGGTTTGTCCTACCTGTACCAATTGTCCCGTTTCGAGGGTACGACGTCCCACATAACCGTCGAAAGGAGCCAAAATCATTGTATAAGAAAGATTCAGTTTAGCCATTTCCAAATCGGCTTGACGACGCAGAATATTCGCTTTTATATTACCCTGTCGTTTTTCGGTTTCCATTGATGTTGATTTCAAAGCTTCTTTCTGTTTCAGAAGCGCTTCGAGGTGGGCTTTTTGAGCTTCATAATCGCTTTTGATCTGGTCGTATTGCTGTTGCGATACCGCATCGGCATCCAACAGATTCTTATATCGCTTGATGTCCTGTTCCGATTTCCACAAGCGGGCTTTCGCTTCTTCAATATTAGACTCGGAAACAGCTACATTGGTAGAAGCGGTAACAATGTTGGAGGAATTAACCGACGCTGAATTATTGGCATCCATCAAAGCAGCTTCGGCATCCATCAACTTAATATGGTACTCTCGATCGTCAATAATCAGCAGGGTATCTCCGGCGTGTACAAACTGATGCTCCGTAAAACGAATCTCTTTAATATAACCCGAAACCCGTGCATTAATGGGAGTGATGTATTGTTCCACCGTAGCGTCGTTGGTAATTTCGTACCGATAATATTGTAAAAAATAATGAGAAGCCCACGTAATTCCGCCTAAAGCAAGTAAAACACTGATCGTGTTAAGAGTAATATTGAGCCGACGTCTTTGAATTTTAGACTTTGGTTCTTCCTCTTTTTTATGTTGTGTCGCTTGCGGTGAAGTTGTTTTTTCTGCATCCATAATTTATAAATTTCCGCTTGATTTCAATAATTGATAATAAGTATATATAGCATTGGCTTTAGCCGTCGTGAGTTGCAATTCCACATTGAGTTGCGTTGCGGTTGCATCCAACAAATCGGTTAAAATAGACAATTGATTAAAATATTTATTTTTTTCGATACGGTAATTTTCTTTCGATTGTACCAATGATTCTTGCAGCGCTTCGATCCGATCTTCCGCCTCTTGATGTTTAAGATAAGCCGCTTTTATCTCCGTGCGGATGGTCTGTCTCTGTTGTTCCTTGAACAGGCCTTGCAATTGAATCTGTTGCTTGGCGGCATTACTGTTATGTTTGAGATCAAACAAAGCCGAAAGGTTGTATGAAAGATTGAGCGATACTCCCCAAGTATTAATATAAAAATCTTGAACGGGAACAATATACGGAATCGGACGAGTGAGAGCCACGCCCGCCTCCAAGGAAAGAGACGGCCGATAGTCGGCTTTTATAAGCTGAAATGAATTTTTAGCCAATGAAATATTAGTTTCCGCAATCTTCAGTTCGGGATGCCGGAGATAAGCTTGATTCACATACTCGTTTTCCGGTTCGATTTCCGCGTAAAATGTTAAAAATGAGGAATCCGGTTCTAAGACGATTGATTCGTCCATGGCCATCACAATATCCAATTGCTGAGATACCAACAGGATGTCGTTTTCTATTTCTTTATACGCCAAATCATAATTGGTTAGCAGCAGTTTACTGCGCAACACATCATTGGTGGTAACAATTCCCTGCTCTTTCATCTTTTCGATGTCGTGCAGTCGTTTTTTGGCTTCTTCTATATTTTGGGTGTAAACATCCCGGCTTTTATACAAGTTGAACAGGTCTAAATATTTACCTATCAACCAAAGTTTCAAATCCGATTGATCTTTTTGGAGCGACAGTTGTGCAATATCTCTTTCCAATTCGCTTCTTTTAATCGCGTTTCGAATGCGTCCGCCTTCATAGAGGGGTTGTCCGGCTCCAATTTGATAGTTCTGTTCCCAATCGGGCATTTCGGAACGTTCCAAAAACGAGAGATCGCGATTCAAAATAACGGGAGTTCCCACATATCCGAATGTTCCGCCGATGACAATATGAGGCAAGCGCTTGTTTTTGGCAAGCGCTGTTTTTTCGTCCGATATTTGAGCTTTTACCATCGAGGCCCGAAGAATGACACTATTTTCTATACTCCGATCGAACAGTTCTTGTACCGAAAGGGTATAAGTTACCTGCGCCGCAAGCGATAATCCGGATAGAAAGAAAAAAACGCTATATATACTTCTCTTCACTTTTTTTGTTAATATTCTATGATTGGGTCAATTAAAAATCGAATTATCTCATAAAATTGATTTTTAAGATATGAATTTCTTCTGAATTTTCGGACAAAAGTAATTAATTATACTTAACCGGGCAAATAATTTTTAGAAATCCGTCTGAATAAAATTCTTAAGAAAAAGTTAAAATAATTAAAAATGCTTTCGTTTTAAAACATTTGCGGATTATTTGCTTTCTTTTTGTATTTTGCTCTTTTAAATTCTTTACAAACTTTTTCTCGACTTTGACATTATGTTATTTTTAAAATCATGCACGATACTTTATTAATCGCAGATGCAATCTGCGGAACTTATAGTATCTTTGTACGAAATATTTAAAATTTGTTCGTAGGGAAAAATGATAATTTAAACGCCACATATACAAATGAAAAAACAAATTTATCTTACCTTGTGTTTCATTTCGCTTGGTTTATTTTACTCTTGCCAAAGAGGTGAAATGCCTTCCGAAGCGGAATTTATTCCTTATATCAGCGCCCACACCGGCGGAGTGATTCAGCTTTCTTCTTCCGTCCGAATCGAACTTGCCGAAGAACAACCGGGTATCGAACCTCAAACGGAAATAAAAGAAAAACTGTTTTCGTTTACTCCCGCAATAAAAGGAAAAACGTATTGGGAAAGTAATCGTGTCATCGAGTTTGTTCCCGACAAGGACGCATTAAAATCCGGTAAAACCTATCAAGCCGAGTTTCACTTGGGAAAAGTTCTGAAAGTGGATAAACGGTTAAAGGTTTTTCGTTTTTCTTTCAGAGTGGAGGAAAAGAAATTCGACGTCAAGATAAATTCGTTGGATATTGAAGACCCGGCTTTTGCCTCCGTGAAAGGCGAAATTAATTTCAACGAACCTTTCGATACGGCAACGGTTAAAAAAATGTTTAGCGTGAGTAGCAGCGATAATCAATCCTTGACGCCGATTCTTGAAGCCGGTGAAGATTCAAAAACTTTTTACTTTTCAATTAATAACATTCAACGTAAAAAAGAGGATATTAATCTGATAATCAAAGTAGAAGGGAAAACGATCGGATCCGATAAAGTCATTTCGGAAACCGTAGAAATCCCGGCTTTGGATGTATTTAAAGTACTTTCGGCGGAATTTTTTACGGAACCGGATTCGCGAATACGGATTGTTTTTTCAGATCCTATTTCTAAAACGCAGGATTTGAAAGGGTTAATCACGCTTTCCAATTATCCTTCGGTTACGATTCAAGTACAAGATAATCAAGTGAATTTATTTTTTACGCCGGATTACGCAACGGCAACCTTGACCGTTAATGTATCCGAAGATGTCAAAAACAGCAAAGGAGAAAATTTAGGTCAATCTTTTTCGAAAACAATCAATATTGAACCCTTGAAGCCGCAAATCGAATTGCTCCGCACGGGAACGATTATGCCCGATTCGGAAAATCTGATTCTTCCTTTTCGTACCGTTAGTCTGAAAGCGGTAGATTTGAGGGTAATACGTATCTACGAAAGCAATATTTTGATGTTTCTTCAAACGAATACTTATGACGATTCCAACGACTTACGTCGGGCCGGGCGATTGGTTTATAAAAAAACCATTCAATTGGATAATGAGTCGGCGGGAGATAACTATCGGTGGCATAATCACTCCATTGATTTGTCAACCCTTTTCAAACAGGAACCCGGAGCTATTTATCGCATCGAACTTTCGACCAAACGGGCTTATTCCTCTTATCCGAGCTGCGAAAATGATTCTTTAAACGAAGATGTCGGTTCAAGTGAGTTGACATCGCTTGCGGAAGCCGTTAACGAACCCGAAGAATCGGGATGGGATTATCCCGGCAATAATTCGTATTACGGAAACGATTGGTGGAGTTATGATTGGAGTAATCGGGATAATCCGTGCGATGCGTCGTATTATTACTATTCCGATAAAGCAAAAGTTTCCTGCAATTTGCTTTCATCAAATGTCGGAGTCATAGCAAAATCAAATTCGAATAATCAATGGTGGATTTTCGTCAATAATCTGTCGGATACAAAACCGATTGCCAATGCAAATGTCACGTTTTATAACTATCAGTTGCAACCGATAGGAACGGCAAAAACCGATGCCGACGGTTTTGCGTATCTTGAACCGAAGGGAATTCCTTTTATTGTCGTGGCGGCGAACGGAGCGCAAAAAACCTATCTGCGTTTGACGGATGGCGAAAATAATTCGTTGAGCCGCTTCGACACGGGCGGAAAAACAATAGAAAAAGGATTGAAAGGTTATATTTACGGCGAACGGGGCGTGTGGCGACCCGGCGATACTTTGCATATTTCTTTTATTTTATATGATACTAAGAAACAAATTCCGGAAAATCACCCGGTTGCTCTGGAAATCTATAATGCGCGCGGACAATTTTACAGCAAGCAAATTCAGACTAACGGAGTTGACGGGTTCTATGTTTACAAAGTTCCCACGAAAGACGATGATCCGACCGGTTTATGGAATGCTTACGTTAAAGTGGGCGGAACGTCGTTCCATAAGCCCATCCGTATTGAAACAATTAAGCCCAATCGGTTGAAAATAAACTTAAAATTACCCGGAGACAGAATCAATGCTTCTTCCAAGAACATTTCGGCAACGCTCAGCTCTTCTTGGTTGACGGGCGTCACGGCCCGTAATTTGAAAGCAAAAATCGAAATGACGCTTTCTAAAACCAATACGCAATTCAAAGGCTACGAAAATTATATTTTTAATAATCCGGCTACCGATTTTTCTTCCGACAAATCGGAAATATTGGATGACGTATTGGATAATAACGGCGAAATCAAATTTACGTTCAATGTTCCGGAAGCGCAAAATGCGCCGGGTTTATTGAACGCCAACCTCGTATGTCGCGTATTTGAACAGGGGGGCGATGCAAGCATATATACGCAAAGTATTCCGTTTTCTCCTTTCGAATCTTACGTCGGAATCAATTTAAATACGAGTAAAGACAAATATATCGAAACCGACAAAAATCATACCTTTGATATTGTTACATTGGATGCCGACGGGAAACCGATGAATCGCGGTAACCTCGAATACAAAATATATAAAATGGGCTGGAGCTGGTGGTGGGAAGAAGGTAACTCCACTTTCGCCAATTATATCAACAGTTCTTCCTATACTCCGGTTAAACAGGGAAATCTGAAAACGGTAAATGGTAAAACAAGTTTCAATTTTCAAGTTAACTATCCCGATTGGGGACGGTTTTTCGTGTATGTGAAAGACAAAGACAGCGGTCATGCTACCGGCGGAACGGTTTATATGGATTGGCCCGATTGGCGCGGACGCGCGGATAGAGCCAATCCGGACGGCGTCAAAATGTTATCTTTCTCTACCGATAAATCCTCGTATGAAACGGGAGAAGATATTACCGTTATCATTCCCGCATCCGCCGGGGGAAATGCGTTAATGACGCTGGAAAACGGATCAACTATATTGAAGCGCACCCGAATAAGCTTAGCCGAAAAAGGCGATACAAAATATACATTTAAGGCGACAGCCGATATGGCGCCGAATTTTTATATCCATATCACTCTTCTGCAACCGCATGCTCAAACGGCTAACGATTTACCTATACGGATGTACGGAGTGATTCCCGTCATGATTTCCAACAAGGAAACAGTATTGAATCCGCAGATAAAAATGCCGGATGTGCTTCGTCCCGAAACGGAATTTAATATAGAAGTCAGCGAAAAAAACGCTAAACCGATGACTTACACGCTTGCCATTGTTGATGAAGGATTACTTGATCTGACTAATTTCAAAACGCCGGATCCGTGGTCAGAATTTTATTCCCGGGAAGCATTGGGCATCCGCACTTGGGATATGTATGATAACGTAATGGGCGCTTTCGGAGGAAAATATTCTACCATGTTCAGCGTCGGCGGAGACGAAAGCTTGAAACCGGCCGACTCAAAAGCCAATCGTTTCAAACCGGTAGTGAAATACTTGGGTCCGTTTACCATAAAAAAAGGCGAAAAGAAAGTTCATGCGATTACGCTCCCGGCGTATGTCGGATCGGTTCGGACAATGGTTGTTGCCGGACAAAACGGCGCTTTCGGCAATGCGGAAAAAACGACGCCGGTCCGTTCGCCTTTAATGATATTATCTTCCTTACCGAGAGTGCTGAGCGTTAACGAAGAAATTTCGCTTCCGGTCAATGTGTTTGTCATGGAAAACGACGTGAAAGATGTTTCGATAAAAGTTGAAACAACCGGTCTGCTTCAAGCTGCAAACGGAAACAGTAAATCCATTCATTTTACAAGTCCCGGCGACGAAATCGTGTATTTCCCCATGAAAACAGGCGCTGTATCCGGAGTCGAAAAAGTGACCGTAACTGCTACCGGTGGAGGAAGAACCTCCAAAGAAACCATTGAAATCAAGGTACGCAATCCGAATCCGACGGCAATCGTCACGGAAAGAAAAACGATAGCGGCCGGCGCCTCCGAAACATTCAACTACCGATTAACGGGAGCTTCTGATGACGATTGGGCAAAAGTAGAAGTTTTGCGCATTGCTTCTTTCCCGATTGCTTCGCGTTTCGACTTCCTGTACGATTACGGTCATTATTGTTCCGAACAATTGACGTCGAGAGCCTTACCTTTGTTATTTATTGATTTGTTTAAATCGCTTGACGCCAATGAGTCGAATAAAATCAAGAAAAATATTACGGAAGGTATTAAAAATCTTTACGGAAGGCAGTTAAGTACGGGAGGAATTGTTTATTGGCCCGGCAATCCGTATCCCGATGAATGGATTACGAGTTATGCCGGAAGTTTTTTGGTGATGGCAAAAGAAAAGGGATATGAAGTGAACGAAGGCGTATTGAATCGCTGGAAAGCGTTCCAACTCAGAGAATCCCGGAATTGGACGCCCGATAAGAAATATTCCGACGATTTTCAACAGGCTTACAGACTATACACTTTGGCATTGGCCGGATCGCCGGATTTAGCTTCAATGAATCAATTGAAAGAAAGAAAAGATCTTTCGCAACAAGCCCGTTGGAGTCTTGCCGCCGCTTATGCAATCTCCGGAAAAATCAAACCGGCAGAAGAATTGATTTTCAACGTTTCAACTATCGTTAATCCTTATTCCGACAGATATACATACGGTTCTTCCGATCGCGACGAAGCAATGATACTCCAAACTTTAGTGTGGATGGGACGAACAAGCGATGCGGTCAAGTTGTCGCAAAGCTTGGCTAAACGTTTATCGAATCAAACTTCTTTCACGACTCAATCCACTGCATTCGATTTAGCGGCAATGGGCGCTTTGGCGGAAAAAATATCGGGCGAAATCAATTTGGCATGGACATTGAACGGGAAAAAACAAGAGGATGTGAAATCAACGAAAGCTGGTTACCAATTCGAATTGCCTAAAAAACCATCCGCCGGAAAAGTAACATTGGAAAACAACGGAAAAGGAGAATTATATGTCAATTTGGTAACCAAATCGCGGCCGCTGATTGATACGTTGCCGGCAATGGCTGACGGTTTAAAAATTGCTGTCCGGTATGTTGACTTGACCGGAGCACCGATCAATGAAACGGAGATAAAGCAAGGAAGCGATTTTATTGCGATCGTTAAAGTTTCCAATATCAATCCGTCGGCAGATCATGTCAATCTTGCGTTAACGCATATCATTCCTTCCGGTTGGGAAATCTTTAACGAACGAATGACGAATGACGAAAATAACATTGCCGTTTCGGACAAATATACGTATCGGGACATTCGTGACGACCGTGTATTAACCTATTTTGATTTGCCTCGCGGGAAAAGTACGGAAATCAAAATTCGTCTGCAAGCGTCTTACGTCGGTTCGTTTGTATTGCCCGCCATTCAATGCGAAGCGATGTATGACGCTTCGGTACAGGCAAGGACTGTTGCCGGCAAAGTGAAGGTGGTGAAATGAATTATTTTTGTTTTCAATTGAAAAATACTGTATTTTTGCAGCGTAGGTTTAAAATCAAAATGACATGAATCGTATTATAACAGATAATATGTATCAGATTTGGATGATTTGTGAACAGCAGCATATTCAGTCGTTGTTTGTGTTCGGTTCGGTGTGTGGTAACCGGTTTAACGATGAAAGCGATATAGACTTGTTGGTTTCATTTAAACCGCTGGATTACGCCGATTACGCCGACAATTATTTTCAAACTGCCGAACGGTTTGAAAAGGTTTTTCAGCGACCGGTTGATTTGGTAACCGAAAAATCTCTTAAAAATCCTTATTTTATAGAGACTGTCAATCAAACCAAAGTTTTACTGTATGGACAATGAAATAAAAAAATACCTTCATGATATTCAAGAATCCGTTTGTTCCATTGAAAATTATCTTGATGCGCATCTTGACGAACATCGCAGTTTTTTTGCCTATAGGGAAAACAAGATGCTCCGAAGGGCGATTGAAAGAGAGTTTGAAATCATCGGTGAAGCCATGAACCGGATGAATAAACGGATGCCGGATATTCCTATATCTGCAAAACATCAGATAATTGGATTGAGAAACCGGGTAATACACGGATATGATAAAATAGATGATGAAATTGTTTGGGGTATTATTATTCGACATTTGCCCATACTGAAAAAGGAAATTGATAAATTATTGGAATGAACTTCGGGTTATTACGAATGAACATTTCTTTTCGGATTCACTCGAAAAAAAGGAAACTGATACTTGCTTTACTTGCCGGTTTGCTTATTGCTTATTATTTTTGCCTGCCTCGCCGACTGTTCACAGTTTCCTACGCCACAGTCGTAAACGACCGAAACGGCGAATTGCTGGGCGCTCGCATTGCCGACGATGAGCAATGGCGATTTCCGGCGAATGATACGCTTCCCGAAAAATTCAAAATCTGCTTGACGCAATTTGAAGACCGGTATTTTCGGTATCATTGGGGCGTCAATCCGCTTGCAATCGGTCGGGCAATATTTCAAAACATCCGAGCGAAACGAATCGTCAGCGGAGGAAGTACCATTACTATGCAATTGATTCGCTTATCCCGGAATAAAAAACGAACCTTTTGGGAAAAAGGGTATGAAGCGATTCTTGCTACCCGGATTGAATTTCGATATTCTAAAAACAAGATACTTGCTTTGTATGCTTCCCATGCTCCTTTCGGAGGAAATGTCGTCGGATTGGATGCGGCCGCTTGGCGATATTTCGGACATTCGGCCAATCAACTTTCTTGGGCTGAATCGGCTACCTTGGCGGTATTACCGAATGCGCCTGCGGTGCTTCACTTGTCCAAAAACCGAGATTCGTTGTTAAAAAAACGAAACCGTTTGCTAAAACGATTGTTGGATGAAAAAATCATTGATGAAACAGGTTACGATTTGGCTTTGAGTGAGAACCTTCCGGGCGAATCGCTTCCTTTGCCGCAAATCGCTCCGCATTTGGTTTCCTTCTTTTACGGCAAATACAAGGGACAAAATCGGGTATCAACTATTGATAAAAACCTTCAGTTACGCGTGGAAGAGGTTCTGAATCGGTGGCAAAACCAATTCCTTACAAACGATATTCGTAATTCGGCGGCTTTGGTGATAGACGTAAAAACCAATCAAGTCATTGTTTATTGCGGAAATACTCAATTTAATTCACGCACTTTCGGAAATCAGGTAGATATAATTCAAGCGAATCGAAGTACGGGAAGCATTTTAAAACCTTTCTTATTCTGTGCGATGTTGCAGGAAGGAGAAATCTTGCCGCATACGCTTCTGCCGGATATTCCGGTAAATATAAACGGATTTTCCCCTCAAAATTTTAATTTGCAATACGAAGGAGCTGTCCCGGCTTCCGAAGCCGTCAGCCGTTCGTTGAATGTGCCGTTGGTATCTATGTTGCGAAAATACAGCGTTCCCAAATTTTATGATTTTCTGAAGAAGAACCGGATAGCTGTCTTACCTTTTTCTTCCGAACATTACGGTTTATCGCTGATATTGGGCGGAGCAGAAGCCAAATTAGGCGATGTATCGGGCGCATACGCCAATATGGCGCGGGCTTTGCTGGGATTGGAACCTACACGTTACACATTGGTATTCGATGAGGCTCCCGAAAAAACGATGAATACTTTCCGACCCGGTGCCGTTTGGCAGGTTTTCAATTGCCTTACCGAAGTCAATCGTCCGGAACAAATTGATTGGAAAATGATTCCTTCGATGCAAAAGATTGCTTGGAAAACAGGAACCAGCTATGGTTTTCGAGACGCTTGGGCAATCGGCGTAACTCCTCAATACGTAGTAGGAGTCTGGGTAGGAAACGCTTCCGGAGAAGGTCGTCCGAATCTGACCGGTGCGCAGACTGCCGGCCCGGTCATGTTTGATATTTTTGATTTATTACGCCATTCCGGTTGGTTCGAAGCGCCCGAAGGAGAATTTATCGAAGCGGAAATTTGCCGACAATCGGGGCATTTGAAAGGTCGTTTTTGCGAAGATATTGATACCGTATTAATTTGTCCCGAAGGGTTACGAACCGAACCTTGTCCGTATCATATCCGCGTTAATCTCACGCTTGACAAACGGTTTCGCGTATATGAACATTGTATGGAAACGAATGCTACTCTGCAAGAAAATTGGTTTGTACTTCCGCCGGTTTGGGCTTGGTATTACCGGCAACGACATCCGGAATATAAATCCCTCCCGCCTTTTTTGCCCGGTTGCGGCGAGGATGGATTAAATCCGATGCAATTCATTTATCCGCAAAGTAATACGACTGTTTACCCGCAAAAACAATTGGACGGTTCGATGGGCGACATCACCTTTGAATTGGCGCACGACAATCGCAACGCCACCGTTTTTTGGCATATTGATAATGAATATATTACTTCCACCACCGACTTTCATAAATTGTCCGTCAAACTTCCTGTCGGTATGCATACGGTCACGGTTGTGGATGAGGAGGGAAATACGCTTTCCTGTCGGATAGAAGTGAAGTAGAAGATTGAAAACGAATAACAAAAGAAAGATTGAAAATAATTGCAAATTCCATTACGACAAGACAAGGCAGCTTTGAGTTGCAAGACATTTCGTTTTCGCTGAACGATAAAGAAAATCTGGTTATTACCGGCGCCTCCAGCAGTGGAAAAACTACGTTGGCAAAGGCATTATGCGGACAATTGTTTTTGAAGGGAGAATTAACGACGGATTATTCGCCTCAATCCCGTTTGCTGCCGAAAGCGGCGTATGTGGAGCAACGCTACACCATAAAAAATCGCAGTAACACGATTGACGGTTATTATCAGCAACGTTACAACAGCGCCGATAATGAGGACTCTTATACGGTTTTGGAAGAGTTGAAATTTATATCGGACGATGAAAAAAGAATTGATTTTCTATTGGATGAGTTATCCGTTACTTATTTGAAAAATAAACCGTTGCTGCAACTTTCAAGCGGCGAGCATAAGCGATTTCAAATTATTAAGGCTTTGCTGAAACCCGCACAATTGTTGGTTTTAGACGAACCGTTCACCGGTTTGGATGCGGCGAGCAGGAGGAAATTGAATGAAATTTTGACAGAGGTTTCAAATGCCGGAACAAAACTGATTATGGTTGCCGACGTGCATCATCATTTTCCCGACTGCATTACGCATGTCTTGGAATTGGATAACGGCAGACAAAAAACGTTTGCGACAAAAGAGAATTTTGTTGCGGAACACGATGCCGTTCCGCATATTTTCAATACTTCCGTTTTACATTATCAAAACAGCCGACTGAATTTTGAAAATGCGATTCGGATGAAAAATGTTACGGTGAAATATGACGATAAAATAATTCTTGACAACATCAATTGGCAGGTAAAAAAAGGCGAACGCTGGTTACTGAAAGGCAGAAACGGTGCGGGCAAATCAACATTGATGAGTCTGGTTGCGGCGGATAATCCGCAGGCTTATGCCAATGAAATTTATTTATTCGACAAGAGGCGCGGTTCGGGCGAAAGCATTTGGGAAATAAAGAAAAACATCGGTTTTGTTTCGCCGGAATTGTTTGCGTTTTTCGACCGAACGATTTCTTGTTTCGATGCCGTTGCATCGGGATATTTCGATACAATGGGTTTACGCAAAAAATTGTCCGAAGAACAAATTCACCGGATTCATCAATGGATGGAAGCCTTGAATGTAACCGATTTAGCCCAAAAGCGTTTGGCCGATGTTTCATCGGGAATGCAAAAATTATTTTTATTGATTCGTACTTTTATCAAAAATCCGCCGCTGTTGATTTTTGATGAACCTTGTCAAGGCTTGGACGAATCTCAAACGGAAGCGTTTGTAAATTTGGTGGATGATATTTGTGCACAAACCGATACGACTCTTGTCTATATCAGTCATTACGCAAACGAGGCTCCAGTTTGTATTTCGCACGTGTTGGAGTTGGAAAACGGGAAACAGAAAAATTAGCGAGTATGAGTTCCGGAATACGAATACTCACGGAAGGTAAAATCTTCAAACCATTAATTCAATTGGCAACGCCGATCATGGCAACCGGTTTCCTTCAAATGGCTTATACCCTCACGGATATGATATGGTTGGGACGGTTGGGAAGCAAAGAGATGGCGGCGGTCGGCGCTATGGGCATTATTCTCTGGTTCTTATCATCCGTAGCGCTTTTGACCAAAGTCGGAGCGGAAATCAGTATTGCGCAATCCATCGGCGCCAAACAATGGGAAAAAGCGCGGATATACGCATCGCATACCGTTACTATCTCCATAATTATCAGTATATTCGTCAGCGGAGTCGTGTTTTTTGCCATGGATCCCGTTATCGCATTATTCGAATTAGATGCGGAATTAACGGAAATGGCGAAGCAATTCTTGCAAATTACCGTTTTAGCGCTCCCTTTTGTTTTCTTAACCTATGCTTTTTCCGGAATATTCAACGGTATCGGGCGAACTTCCGTTCCTTTTTACTTCATGGCGATCGGCTTATTTACCAATATGTTGTTAGACCCTTTATTGATTTTCGGAATAGGCGGATTCGGAGCCATGAAAACGCAAGGGGCCGCATTCGCTACCGCTTTTTCGCAAATGCTGGTCGCCGGACTGTTCGTTCGGAAAATGAAACGGAAGGACGGAATCCTCGATCGTTTTCCTTATTTCATTCGATTGCAAAAGTCATATACTTGGATGATTTTCAAATTGGGAACGCCTAATGCCGCTATGAATTGCCTGTATGCCGCCATTAATTTTTATATGGCTCGAATCGCGTCTATTTACGGAGGATACCTCGGCGTGATGAGCCAAACTACCGGCGGACAAATTGAAGGAATCACTTGGAATACTTCGCAGGGATTTTCGACCGCTTTGGGAACTTTTGTCGCACAAAATTACGCTGCGCAAAAAATAAAAAGAACCGTCCGGGCCTATCGTTATACGTTGTTAACGCTATTATCGTTGGGAGTTATTATCAGCGTCTCTTTTTTGTTTGCCGGAA
>JGI24699J35502_11133793_pt1 | contig 15740 bp, 12 predicted proteins | sample TergutMp193P4_FD_35502 | JGI IMG/M metagenome (IMG submission 35502) | reverse complement strand
AACACGAGCATCAGCTATTCAGCAACAGTCAATTCAACTTCTTACACCGGTGCAAAACTGTATGTCTATTCTCAATCCGGCGGAAGTGGTGCATCAGTAACAAGGACGGTCAGTTTTACTGTTAATGCCAATACATACAATATAACTACTATAGAAAACGGAGGAAACACTGTTTCAGACCTCACTTATACCGTCAGTTCATCATCCCAAACAAAGTCGCTTACACAGCCAACTTATGCAACTTATACAGTTTCGTACAATGCCAACGGACACGGTACAGCACCATCAAACCAAACAAGTACTAAACCTTTTTCAAGTTGGAGCATTACAACAAACAGTTCGCCTGCAAGCAGTGTAAATTCAAATATACTAACCATTCCTGCTAATGCAACAGGAGATATTACAGTAACAGCGCAATGGGGAACTCAACCCTCAATTATTTTGTCCGCACCTACTACTGTTACAGGATATACTTTTAACGGCTGGTATGCTGAGAGTGCTTGCACCAACTTTATTGGCAATGGCGGTGCAAGTTATACGCCGACTTCAAATAAAACTCTTTATGCCAAATGGACTGCGATAGAACTCACCGTTTCGCTCGCAAATTACAATTTTGAAACAGGTAGAGGTACATCTTCAACAATAAATATTGCTTCCAATCAATCGTGGACTATTTCGGAAAATGTTGATTGGCTCACGCTTTCAAAAACAAGCGGCAGCAATAACAATACCTTTACAATAACGGCAGAGGCAAATACTGCTAATTCAACGCGCGTGGCACAAGTTACTGTTCAAGGCGGTGGAATAACGAGAGTGATTAATGTTACGCAAAAAGGTATTGGTTGTCAGGTAGGACCATTCTTAACAACAAAGTGGAATCAAGGGGCGCCATATAATAATTTGGTAAAATCACAATTGGGTGATTATCCAACCGGCTGCACGGCTACTGCAATGGCGCAAGTTATGAAATTCTGGAAAACTCCTAAAACCAGAACAAAAGCCATTCCTGAATATACAACAGGTGGAACGTATGAAAATGGGATTGTGGTGTTCCAACCTTTTCCTGTAAATGCTGTTACAAGCACGACAACCTATGATTGGGCAAATATGACAAATACTTATAATAGTTCGAGTACCCAATTACAAAACAATGCCGTAGCCACATTGATGTACGAATGTGGTGTGTCAATACAAATGAATTATACGCCTGGAAATAGCGGTGCGTGGCCAGGTATTTCTGCATTACCTACTTATTTTGGTTACGAAGTACCTATATTAGAAGAACGTGATAGTGATAAGTATAAAAATAATCCCGATTCTTGGAATGATATGCTACGCAAAGAACTTGATGAAGGACGTCCAGTAATATATGTTGGATGGACAGCCGATAGCTGGTCGGCTCCTAATTTAGGAGGACATACTTTTGTTTGCGATGGATATGACTGTTCCAAAGGCTCACAATTGTTTCACTTCAATTTTGGATGGGGGGGAGACTCTGATGACTATTATGTAACGACGGCTTTAGACTCAAAATCACATGGTTACGAGTATATGCAAAGTGTAATCAGAAATATAAAACCTTCAGAAAGTCCACAATTCTTTCCTGCTACAGCCGAGGACAAAGGGGTATTAACGATAAATGCAACAAAAAGTAGTGACGGTATACTTATTCCAAGCGGAACAGATTATGTTTATCCAAATGACAACAAGATGTATTCTTTTACTCCGTATGATAATTACGTGATTGATGAGGTTAATATTGACGGTGTTGCCAATACAACGGCAAAAGCAAACGGTTATTACACTTTCGAGAATATAACTAAAAATCACACGATTTCTGTAACATTCAAACCGAAGAGCATCACCGGAATCGAAGATATTAGCTCGCAAAACATTTCTATTTATCCCAATCCTGCCAAAAACGACATTTTCATAAAATCGGATTTGCCGATAAAACGAGTAGAAATCTATTCAATGGCAGGTACCTTGATGAAATTGGAAAACAACTTTAACGAGAAAATATCCATATCAACTTTACCAAAGGGCATTTATTTATTCAAAGTTTATACAGATAAAGGTTTGGTGATTAATAAGATTGTGAAAGAATAAAACAGTGTTATTAAATAAAAAATCAACCCATAGCAATTGCGTTTTCGTTATTTGCGGAACACAAATAATGAAAACGCAGTTGAATGGAGCTAATGAATATGATGGACAAAGTAATTACGACAACACGACAAAGTTTGTGAAGCCATTAGAATAATAAGAAACGTTGGTTCGATGTAATAAAACTGCAAAAATATCGGTAATTATAAAAGTAAATTTATTAAGGAATAAATATCAATTATATAAAATTTTAGAAATCATGGAACAGTACACAAATTTTAATTTTAACAAAGACATGGAGACCGGAAACCATTTCAAAAACGGGGCGAATCTAAAAAGCCACACGAGTAGGATAAACTTTAAAACTTGTTAAGATGCAAACCTATTATTATATTGACAAAAATAATCAGAAGCAGGGTCCTATGTCTGCAGACGAATTAATTGCGAATGGCGTTACAAGCGATACGCTAATATGGCATGAAGGAATGAACGATTGGCAAATAGCATCTTCTATTCCTGAATTATCAATTTTTTTTCAGAAGAAGCCTAAAATCACAAAAATGGGAATGTTAGATACAGAGATGGCAAAAAATCCGATTTTTAATTTCACAAAACCATATTTTGATTATATTGGCAATGAGAATATTTTTAGCCTTATTTATATTATAAATGTTGTAGTAAATCTGATACTTCCTTTTGTAATCCTTTATATAGCAATAGATTCAGGATTCTCCAGACAAGTTGAAGAAAAATTTATATTTATTTTAATGTGGTTAGTAATTGTTTTTTCATGTTGGGTTGGCGCTCTTCTGTGGTGGGACAGACGAAAAAAAATAACCAAAATGGGTTCTTCTGAATTTATTGCGATTCCCATTTTTTCGGATATATTACAAACAACCGGAGAATGGTTAGGAACAATGATTGCTTTAATTAGCGTAGGTTGCGGATTGCTTGCCTCCCTTTTTCTCGGGAAGAATGCAGATTATTTTTTTAGTAGCGCAATTGGACAATTCGGAATATTAGGGGTAATCATAGGTCCGGTTATTGGTTATGTTATCATAATATCATTCCGCTTTTTAGCAGAGCAGTTACGTCTATTTGCAGCACTTGCTAATAATACAAAAGAGATAGCCACGAATATTAAAAAATAAAATAAAGAAAATATAACAATGGCAAACTTTTTTTATATTGATGAGAACGGTCAAAAACAAGGACCATTCAATGAGCAACAACTTCAGGCATTGATGACATCGGGAATCATTACGGCAAATACTCAATTGGAAACAGATGCCGTATATGAAGAATTAGCGGAGCATACTGGTCAGATGAGTAACCCGGATGCAAAAGTGTCGAAACCTTCGGGTTCAACTATCGTTGAGCCACCAGTTTCTCCACCGCCAATAATTGAGACAGAATCAAAAGGGCAGCGAAATTCAAATAAAGTTTTGATATCGATTATAATTGTTATTGGGATTGTAATTGCCATTTTGACTGTTGATTATTTTATGGGAAAAAGTAACAATCCTTCTTCGACGAAGCCAGAAGAAGAATTTGTTCAAAATATAGAAACAGACATAACAGATATAGCTAAACAAAATACCAAAAATATGTCGGCAGATACTGTCCAGCAAATTACCGAACAAACTACTGCGTCAATTTCACCTGATAGTAGTACTCTAAGCAAAGCCGATGAAAAAGAGAATGCTCTCGAAGTTTCGGAAAAAAATAAACCAGAGATAATTAATAAAGTATCGTCAACGGTACAACCAGTATTGTCAAATGCAAAATCGAAAATACCGTCAAAGAAACAACTTAATGACTTACTTGATAGAATTACAAGTTCTGATGATTATGCGACAGACGAAATAAGAAAAGTTTTGGGTAATACATTACGAGTTGAAGGGGCAAACAACATTAGTAATGTGCAGGAACTTATTACAGACGTATCTAAAGGAAGTCGTTATATAGTAACTAAAGTAAATACAAATGCTGACGGTAAAGTTATTTCAATCTCTGTAAGTAAATAATAAAATTTCATGAGTAAGACAATATTAAAAATTGTATTAGGCGGTTTGCTTGCAATAACAATGTTTTCGTGCAAGCACAAATCCATCTCCACTGAAGAGATGGTCTCATCGCAAGATTCCATCAGTTATTCTGAAACTGTAAACGACGAAAGAACAGACCAGATTCCTCAAATTATCAAAATAAATAAGTCGCCTGACAGATTAACGAAAGAAGTTAATACCTATACAGTTACTTTAATAACCGAAGGAAAAAAAGTAAGGTTGGAAGATACGGAATTTTCGTTAGATGGAAAAGATTGGCAACAATCATCCGAATTTAAAAATATTAAATGCGGAAAATACACTTTTTATGCTCGCAATAAGCAAAAAAATTCATTACAAAATCAAAAACAGATGTATTTTGAATGTTTTGTTGATGTTCCGTTACCAACAATCCCTCAGTTAAACGGACTTCTTAAACAAATTGCAAATTGCGATGACAAAGCAAGTGATGAATTGCGGAAATATGGTAAGAATTTGCCTGTGCGAGGTGTTGCCAATATCAGTAATATACAGCAACTTGTTGTAGATGCCTGTATGAATGGGGCAATTTATTCCGTGCAAAAAATTGAAACTGATAAAAACGGAAATCTTGGGGCAATAGTAATAATTAAGAATTAAAAAAATCAAAATGAAACAATCAATCATAATATTAATAAGCGTTTTGTTTTCAACGACTTCTTTTGCCAAAGACCTGCATTTTATCTACGTTAGGTTGGATAATTCGATGGATTCCGAAAAATTAAAAACGCAAATCGAAAAACTGAAAACTGGTTTTTCCGACAATGACTTCATTTTGTATTACAGCAATGAAAATACAACTATGGATGAGCAATCTTGGGACAGAAACAAGTTGTTTGGACAAATCAGCGGTCAAAATTCCTCTATCGCTATTTCCATTCCGGACGAACTCGAAAATATTTCAGCTCCTCTCGAAAAACAATTACAGAGAGAATCTTACAGCGCTGTTATTTTCGATTGTTTTGTTGGCGACAATTTTTTTGATAATGACTTCCAAGATATGTTGCTTGCAAGGATGTTGATTGTCAATGGTTTAATACAATCAAAATACACTGTTTCGATATGGTATTACCCCTGCGGCGCTACTTACAACCAAGAAAAAATAAAATTCAATCCTGAATATAATATTAAATTAACAACAAAAATAATTTCGTCTTTATGAAAAATAAAAAAACACTATTTGTTATTATATACTTATTAATCTGCGGATTATCATCAGCGCAAAAGCTGCCCAGACAATGTAAAGTCTGGTTACCGGAATACATTGCCAATACCAATAAAGTTCAGTCCGACTGGGCAACATCTCAAAAATGGCAGGACTGGGCGGTTGCTAAAATAAAAAGCAATAATTTTGGTAAATCAAATACCCTTGTCTGGAAAGTTTATAGCGACCGTGATAACAACAAAACTTATACTGAACCAAGCGCTTCTTCTGCCGTTCATTCTACATTGTCATTTATGGATCAGTTCAATGTCGCAGATGTTCAGAATGGCTTTGCATTAGTATATAAATCTTATTATACCGGTTTTGAAATAGCAAAAGATGCGCAATGTTTCGGCTGGATTCCGGTTGATAATTTGCTGCTATGGGAAGAATGTCCTCTGACGCACAGTAAAATTTATCAAAAAGCATTGGTTGTACATGACCCGCTAAAACATGGTACTATTGCTGAAAAAAATCCACCATTTTATTTGGAGCCGGATAAAGAATCAGGAGTAAACCCTAATCAAAGAGCAAAAGACCTTGAAATTTACTTTGTTATGAAAACTGCTGAAGTTGGCGATTCAAAATATTATCTTTTATCAAGAAGTATGTTAATCGGCAACAATCTACAAACCGTATATGGCTGGATGCCGGATGAATATATTACTGAATGGAACCAACGTTTACTGATAGAGCCGACGCACGCTCCAAAAATCGTTGATTATTATAAAAGCAAAAATATCTTTCCAACTATTTTCTATGATATGGATGATGCACGGCAATTGTGGACAAACGAAGTAACACGCAATCCATTATGGCTGTATCGCGATTTTGGCAACCAAAGAATGCACCAATATTCAATGCGTAATCCGATTCTTACCAAAGGAGAAATTGCCGCCGATATTTATAGCGTTGCTTCTATTTCAACTATGTCGTCTCAAAAAATAGACCCTGAACTTCTGAAAAGAATTGAATTGTTGAAACAGGCAACAGATAATATCAACGTGATATTTGTGATTGATGCGACATCTTCAATGAAAACCTATTTTCAGTCAGTAGCAAGCGCTTTGTCAAAAATTATGAGAGGTGATTTTAAATATCAGATGAAAACAGGAGTTGTTCTTTACAAAAATTACAATGCTTCCGACAAAATCACATACAAAAAATTGACAGATAAAATAGATGAAATATCTTCATTTATTGCTCTGAATCAAGAAACAATCGGAACTTCCGAGGCAAACGACTACTCGGCTATGTTTCTTGGTTTGGAAACAGCATTGGATACACGAAAGATGGGTTACGAAAGCGCTCAAACCAATTTTATCATTCTGATTGGAGATGCAGGCAATAACCGTACCGACCCCACAGGCATAAAGTGGCAAGACAAAGTTACGAAATTATCGCAAACAATGTTTGACAACAGAATAAACTTCCTTGCTTATCAGGTTAATAATGCCGGTTCCACCGCTTATGATGATTTTGCCATTCAGATAGGAAAATTGCAAAAAGAATTGGCAAATAAATATCAAAACAAAATCAAAACTGATGTATTGGAATATGAATTGCAAACAAATCGTTTATATGTCTTAGCAAGAAAAGGCAGCAGCAATGAATTACCGATTTATGATTCGTACAAATATGCGAGTTCCGGTCAATCAGAAACAATAGAAGGATTACAAAATCTAATCATTGGAAATATTTCAGATTTTCAAGATTTTGTTTTTAAGCAACTTACATCATTAGAAGCAAATTATGCAACTGAGAATACAGGAGAAACAGGATACCTCATAGAGCAAAAACTGAAAGAAATTTTACGATTATATAATTGGAGCGAAACTGATATTAATAATTATATTGCATATTTGAAAGACGGCGGAGCTACTAAATTTATCGGATACGCCCCCGTAAAAACGGATAAATCTCCGGCAAACTATCAACTTTTCGATTATGTCTTGTTTTTCTCACAAAACGAATTAGAGGAACTTATTCAACAACTCTCTAAAATAAATTCATCGGATGTGGTTTCCGATGCAAAAGCATTTCAGGACGCAATCGTTAAAATGGGTCAGGCAATGCTTGGTCAGTTCAACGAAGATGAAATCAGAAATATGGATATGGACAAACTTCTTGGACAAATCTATGGAATACCTGTTCCGTTAAATCTTTGCGGACTTGACATTATGAAAATACCAAATATGGATAAAGATGAGTTGAAAGATTATATTACAGTTTTTAGAAACAAACTCGATCAATTAAAACGAATCAATTCCGACAGTAATTATGATGGACGTTTTCAGAGAAACGGCATTACCTATTATTGGATTCCTATGGAAAATATGCCTGGGGTTTATGAAGATTGCAGTAATTTGAAAATCAACAAATAAGAATGTCAAATTATTTTGAAATAAAGAATCTCAAATGTTCGTATGAATGCAAGGCAACCGCTCCAAAGGTTGTCTTGCAGATAGACGAATTGAATATTCCCCAAGGCGAAGTGGTATTTATTGTAGGAAAATCAGGCTGTGGCAAAAGTACTATTTTGGAAACTTTGGGACTGATGAACAATACAATTCTATCAGCCGATATATTCCGAATTTTCCCCGAAGAAGGTAAAGAAATTGATATTACGAAAGTTTGGCACCAGAAAAACAGTGTTTTGTCAGACATTCGCAAAAAGTATTTCAGTTTCATTTTTCAACAAACAAACTTAATGCAAAATTTCTCAATTCGGGAAAATGCAGTAATTCCACAACTTATTAAAGGCGGCAACAAAGAATATGGCGACACGCTTTTCCATGTCGGATTAGAGCAGATTTTGAAAGAAAATAAACATAATATTGGCGAACTTTCTGGCGGACAGCAGCAACGCCTCGCCTTTGTACGTGCATTTATGCCCAATTTTAACATTATATTTGGGGATGAACCCACCGGAAATCTCGACCCTGAAAATGCCGATAATTTGATGAAAATCGTTGCCGATGAAATTCACAAAAGCGCCGATAAAACAGCAATTATTGTTTCTCATTCGCCTGAACTGTCCGTAAAATACGCTGACCGCATCATTATTATTCATAAAAAAGAATCGCAGCACGGCGATTCTTTTGGAAAAATTGACCACGACAACATTTACGAAAAGCAAAACGGTATATGGTTTCATAATGAAACTGAAATTTCAAGTGAAAAATTATTAACTCTGATACAATGAAAACTGAAAAATATGCTGATATATTTGTTAAACGCGAATTTAAGTCCATTGTTGGCAAGGGCGGGAGGAATTTTTGGATATTGGCTGCGGTTTTTACAGTCACCATTTTTGCTTTGGAGTTTAGCCGTAGTGGCGTTAAATTTTTGTCGTATAAAATGAGCGATCCGTTTATAAATTGGATTGATGTGAAAGAACAGCCCAATTTTGAGGCATTTATGGAAGAAACAAATCATTTAAAAGACACATTCAATATCTCAACGATTGAAGCAAATAATTATATTTTGGAATATGCCTTTACAAAAGATTTTGGAATGAAACGTGTTGAAGGACGTACTATTTCTTATGAAAGCATTTTGCTTAACAAAATTTTGGAAGAAAAAAATACCATTGTAAAACGTGAACAGAAAATAGGAAAAAATGACTACGGTTGGATTGTTACAAAAGACCTGATGACACGGCTTGGCTACGAAGATGACATGCATTATCCGTTGTATATAAAATATACTTTTCCTGGTTCTATTGAAAACCTTAAAAAATACGGGTTACAGAATTTCAGCGATTATTTTGAAATACCCATTCCAATCATTGCCATTGTTGAGCAACTCCCTGATTTGTTAGACTTTATTGCTCCAACTTATTTTATGGAGCAAAATACAAGCGGAAGCAAGCCGTTTATTATTCCTAACCATGAGGACTATTTCCATGACTTGTATTTAGTTGCTGAAAATCCTGACAAAGATTTTACAAGTCGGTTGAAAAACTATTTTAACAATGCCGGTTTGCAATATGATGAAATTTTTGAAGCGCCCGACAGCGTAAAAAATTTGTTGCGTCCGGCTGTTGAATACAGAATTATCATTAGGGATACGGTTTATCAAGTGCTGAATAAAGTGGTTGCCGAAATTTGTGAAAAAGAAAAGAACGTATATCGTACTTACGATTGGGCTTTTGATGCAGGTTTTCAATTACGACCCAATTATCTGTCGTTTATGTTTGAAGACCTTTCCAAAGTAAAAGCATTTTCGCTTTGGGCGAAAGAAAAACATGGTATTAGAATAGATATGGCTCAAATTGAAGCAAAAGAAAATTTTAACACTTTCAATCTTTTGGCTTCAATGCTTTGTTTGTTTATTTCTGTAATTGCGATTGCCTTTGTTGCTATTTTCCTTTATTTTCTGATTGACTCGCATTTCCGCAGAATTTCAAAAAATCTGGGAACAATAATGGCTTTCGGACTCGGCAATAAGCAAATTATACGTATTTATCTTTCAGTAATTTTGCTAATGATTTTTGCAAGTTTGCTTTCTGTAATTGTCGTTCTTGGCGGTGCGGAAATACTGTTCAACACGTTGAAATGGTGGCAATACGAAAGCAAAATATCTCATTTTTCGCTCTGCGATATTTATGTCGTCATTACTATTCTTGTCATTCCGCTCATTTCAGCGTTTGCGACAGTGATTTTTTTAAAATTCAAACTCAAAGCCACTCCCGGCGATTTAATTTTTGAAAGAAACCAATAAAATATATAAAATATGAAACTAATGAAATTTGGACTAATAATTTGTGGTGTTTTGCTTTGCTGTATAGCAAATGCAGAAACTTACACTGTAACTTTACCTACCGTTACCGGTGCAACGGTAGCACCTACGGACGGCTCAAGTTCTCCTGTAAACTATGGCGATAATTATTCGTTTACTGTAACATTAGATGCGGCTTATAACCAATCTACCATTGTTGTGAAAGCAAACGATGAGGTATTAACGCCAACATCAGATGTTTACACTATTCTTAATATTACTGAAAATCAGACAATAATCGTTGAAGGCGTACAAATCAATGCCTATACCGTTATATTCTGCAGTAACGGTGGCAGTAATGTAAAAAGTCAAACCATTGATTACGGCGGACTTGTAGCCGAACCAGACACACCGACAAAAGACTGCTATAATTTTGACGGTTGGTATTCCGACAGCGAATTGACAACCGCTTGGGATTTTGAAACAAACACAATAACAAGTAATATAAGGCTTTATGCAAAATGGTATTCTGAAATTACCCAAACTAAAATTTGCAGAAAAGGTACTTCTATCTTAATTTGTGAAGATTCTACTGGTTTTCATTATATATGGGGATATATGAACAAAGATGATGACGAGAATGCAATGCCAATAAAAAGCGATACCACTAATTTTCAATATTTTGATTTTTACTATGAGTTTCAACAAAATATAGATACTTCTGAATATAAATATTTTGTTGAAATCATATATACGGGCAAAAATTGTCCAATACGTACCTTTTATATAGACGACAAAACATCATCAGTTCCTCCAACTCCTAATATCAACGCCTATCCAAATCCTACAAAACAACATTTGTCGGTTACGCTCAATAAAGACATTAATGGCAGCTATACAGTTTTATTGTTAAACACTTTCGGTCAGACGGTTTTCTCGAAACAGTATGCAGAATATCGAAAAAATGAAGTATTAAGCGTTGATTTTAACTTGCCTGCAGGAATATATCTGCTGGCAGTTGAAACAAAAGAGGATGTATTCACCTCTAAAGTTGTAATAGAATGAGAAATATGATATTAACAATAACGGCAATCATTATTGCAGGCGTTTCGGCGTTTTCTCAATCTGTTACCGAAATACGCCAAATTAAAACCACTGCTTTGCAAGTTTATGAAAATTACAAAGTGGTAACATCCGGTCTTTACAGTAAGAGCGCCTATACGGAAGATAACTTTATGGCGATTTTTGATAATACCGCATTGATTTACAATGATATTTTACCTGATAATAATCCGCAACAATTATCGCCGTCCCGCTATTTTAGAAAATTCACGGCAAGCGTCAAGAGAGTTTATCCCATTTTCAGTGATTTTAAAATGGGTGAACCGGTTTCTGTTGGTAATAAATGGCAAATTAAATGTAATTTCACAAGAGGAGCAAGATTTTTAACGCAAAAAGATATGAAATACCCTGAATGGTCATTCAATTATACAATGACCATTGAAATGGATAAATTATATAATAAAATTAAGAAAGTTTACGAAAATGCCAGAACTATAAGTGTTGATGTCGATAATCCTTTAAAAGGTTTCTTTATTATTGAAAACCAAGATAACGTACCTTTGGTTACAAAATCGGACGAAATACTTAAAGATTGGGACGAAGAATATCATAGTCATATTTTTCCCGAAGATAAATGGAAAATCAATGATATTAGAGTTTCCGAATCCATCGATAAGAGTAATTTCTTTGCATCTTCAAAAGGCAAATTTACCAAAAATCAAACCGATGCAAATTTTTACAAGCTTGACGTTCTACAATTAAAAAAAAATATCTTTGGAATAGGCATAAATTACAGTCCATTGACATTTGGAAATAAAATGAGTCAGGCAAATGCATCTGATACTCTAAAAGGTATTCAACAAACAAGTAAGGCTTTATCACTGTCGTTTTTTTATGGCAAACAAATTGCACATAAGGAGAAGTCAATTTGGTTTTTTAATGTTGGCTTGGATTTTAGTAGATATTCTTATAATTATAGCAGCAACTCAAGTCATATTGAATTTCAAGCATTTGATATCGAAAAGGATAGTTGTACACGAAAAATACAAATCACTTCGTTAGAAGAAAATATCAATATTATTTCGGTTTCAGTTCCGTTGAGTATTCAGTACTTACACCAACTTTCACAGCAAACGGAACATCCGACTTTTCTCTCTTTTGAGTTTGGAATATTTGCGGAAACAGCTTTATCTTCAAGCAGTAATTACAGTATAAATGCTGACTATAGTGCTTTGTACCCCCAATATTTTGATGTAACCTTTGACCACTATCTTGGTTATGGAAATATAAATAAATCAAAAGAACCTGAAAGCATAAATCCACGTTTCAATGGCGGTGTATTTGGCGGCATTGGTTTATGGTATGCTTTGAATAGCAATAGTTTGTTGAAATTTAGTATTTCATATAAACATGGTTTTAATTCGCCATTAAAATACACAGCTAATTCTGAGATTTTCATAAATAAAGACTCATATCAATCTCTACTGCATAGCACAGATCAAGGTTTACGAAATATCAGTATTGGAATTTCATGGGTAAAAACAATTGGAGGAAAATAAAAAAATAACATTTAAACATAAATACAATAACAATTAAAGAATTATTAAAAATGAAGATTACATGTAGAATTTTAATCGTTTTTGCCCTTATGTGCGTCAGCGCCATAGTGGCATACAGCCAAGATTGCAGCAGTTATTTGAAACAGGCTGCGGAATTGGTATCTCAGAAAAATTACTGCGATGCCTTAGGTTTTTATCGAAAGTACAGAGATTGCAATGCCGATGCTGATGTCAGCACGGAAATTGCCTTGTGCGAAAAGTATTGCAAGTTAGATGGCGGAACAGTCGAAACTGTTGGCACAACGCAACAGTACAATCCAACTTCCAGAAGCGTGTTGTCAGCTCAGGACATTATCACTCTGAAAAATGGCAATGACATTCAAGCGATTGTTCAGGAAATTGGCGATAGCGACATTAAATACAAAAAAGCTGATAATCCCAATGGTCCATCTTATTCACTGAAGAAGTCGGAAATCTTTATGATTAGATATGCCAATGGTAGCAAGGATGTGTTTGCGGCTGATGATACGCCCGCTCCTACACCTGCTACTACTTCTGCTGAAGTTCAACAGCGAACGACCGTCAATCAGCAAATCACCCCTTACAATAGTTATGCAAGTTCACAACAACAATTTCCAATACAAAAATATACTTTCGGAAACCAGATTAGTCCCAACGGCTCAAAAAAAAGTCCGTTTCTTGCGGGCTTTCTTTCTTTTCTCATTCCGGGAGTAGGGCAATTTTACAATGGCGATATAGGTGGCGGCTTTCTGTATATGGGCTGTAATATTGTGAGCAATGCTGTTTGGATGAGTTCGATAAAAACAGATTCTTATGGAAATACGTCTATTGATCAAACTCAATTTACTACAGGTTTAATTTGCGCATTGATAATCAACATCGGTTCTATTGTTAATGCAGCTCAAGTCGCAAACAGAGTAAATATTGCACGAGGTTATAATCTTGGCAAAAACGCATACCTGAACATTCAGCCAACAAGAATAAAGCAAAATAACTTATTAACGACAGGCAAGGATTACGCATACGGTATGAGTCTTTGTGTAAATTTTTAAAGAAAAGTCTATTACAATTAAAAATTATCAAAAATGAAGATTACAAGAAAAACTTTAATCGTTTTTGCCCTGATATGTGTTTGCGTCGCCACAGCATACAGCCAAGATTGCAGCAGTTATTTGAAACAGGCTGCAGAATTGGTATCTCAAAAAAATTACTGCGATGCCTTAAGTTTTTATCGAAAGTACAGAGATTGTAACGCCGATGCTGATGTCAGCACTGAAATTGCGATGTGCGAAAAGCGTTGCAAGTTAGATGGTGGAAACCCCCAACCTGATAATTCAACCAAACAGGGTAATACTATTTCAACGGACAACCGCACTGTAATGAATTCTACTTCTTCAAACAGAAGCGCTGTTATTGAGTCAGCCCCAAGTAGTATGGCAAATGTTAACACAAATGCGAAATTTAAATTGGGGTTAAACGGAGGGCTTTTGTATCCAATGGAAAAAGTAGAAGGAACTAAAACATATTTATATTTCGGTGGTGTTATTAGTGGGGAATATCTCGCTACGCCAAACATTGGTCTAGGCATTAACGCCGGTTATTATGGTTATGAGGTAAAAATAAAAAAAGAAGACGTAGTAGTAGCAAAAGTAACTCCTTCACTCATTCCGATTAATTTAACCGGTAAATATTATTTTCTAACAAAAAGCATTCAGCCGTATGCCGGTGTTGAGGTTGGGTATTATACTATAAGAGATAAGGAAGAATATCCGGATTATCCGGAAGAAAATGTTTCGGGATCTGTTTCCAAATTTGGATTAGCTCCTATTGTTGGATTTCAATTCAAACTTTCCAATACTTTAGCATTAGATGTTAATGCCAAATACAACATTATTTTCGGGGAAGGAGGATCTGCTAAACTTCTTGGTCTCAATGTGGGAATTGTATATGCTTTTGGAAAATAAGACACTTTTGAAAAATATTAAATAAATCTAATTAAAAAAAGTTGCGCCCGACACGTATTAGGGATTAAAAAATGAAAAAAATTAAACTATTTGCAATTTTCGCTTTGATTATATGTGCTTTTGTTTTAACGGGTTGCTATACAGAAACTTTAGACACAAGCACAGAAGGAACTTATGATGCAGGTAACATACCCGGTTTAGGAAATACCGTTGGCAGCTTGACTGGAACTCCCCTCCGCTTGCCGAACGGCGTTGAACTAACAGGTGATATTACCGGGGGGGCAGCGAGTCAGGACAACTATTGGAACAATAACTCTTCTACGAACTACTATTACGGCAGCGGCGTAGGTTATGTAGTTTTACTCATACTGATGAACAATACCAATTCGGTTTCAGTGACGGTAACATTTCCTGCAGCAAGCATCTTCGTTTCAGAATCTGGCAACAGCCAAAATGGAGTGCTTCTCAAAGAGACAGTTATAACAATTCCCGCTAAGAGCGCTTTTCGTCTTTGTCTGTCGCTGTACTGCGGCAATCACAATAAAAGTGCTGCCCGCAGTAATGATGTTTACACTTTGGGAGTAGTAAGTAACGCCAATTTGCTGCTCAATTTGTGCCAACTGATTAAAAATAAAAAAATCAACATAGAAAAGTTTTCGCGCACGAGCAGTAATGACCAAAATGTTTACTACAATCAGGCAAACAACTTACAAAACATTTTATGGCAGATAACCGATGGAGGAGGGATTACGGCAAATGAAATTGATTATATTAATACCTTGCCAAACAATTAATGAACATATAAAAAGAAAAATTATGTTACAAATTTCAAATCAAACACTAAAAAGTCGGATGAATAGGAATAACTTAAAACTATTTACAATTTTAGCTTTAGTAATAAGCGCTTTTGTTCTTTCAGGATGTAAAAAGGATGATGAAGAAAAATTCGAAAATCCAAGTGATTTCCTCCAAAATCCTTATGTACAAGGAGCTATAAATGAATCTAACATTCCTG
>JGI24699J35502_11133794_pt1 | contig 15741 bp, 21 predicted proteins | sample TergutMp193P4_FD_35502 | JGI IMG/M metagenome (IMG submission 35502) | reverse complement strand
AGCTTTACCGCATACTTGTGCATTTCCGTGTACTTGAGCTTTATCATATACTTTAGCATTTTCGAATACTTGAGCATTATCAGCTATCCATGCCTCTTCATCCAAATTTTCGTATTTCTCTATCCATCCTCCAAGTTCCCCTATTTCGATGCCGTTTATTTTTTTTACAGCTCTTATTCGAAACAGCTTTATGCCCTCATCATTGATCATGAATTCGTTTGTCAATTCAAAATGTTTTCCTTCCATTGTTTCAATTCAATTAAAATGGCGTTTTATTCAATTCTAAAATTATTCCTTTATCAGCAATAGAAACGGTTTTGCCCGTTGCCTTATGGATGTCTTGCCGAAATTCCAAAGCATTGGAATTGCCGTCCGAAAGGTGCAGCAATACAATGTTGTTTACTTTCGATAAATCGTTGGAAAGCAAGGCTTCGCGGCACGCGGCAAAACTCATATGGCTTTGCAAGGTTCGGTCGCGCTGCGCTTTCGGTATATGGCCTGCCTTCACATTTGCTTCCAGAATATCCATCCGGTAATTGCATTCGATCAGGATATTGCTAAGATTGGAAAAGGTCGATACCAGATAGTACGTATCCGTTGCAAACAGGATGTTACCCGTTTCTGCATGGTGGATGAAAAAACCGAGCGGTTCCGCGGCGTCATGTCGGGTTTCAAAGGGGATAATTTTAAACCCTCCTGTTTTCAAAAGTTTTCCGGCTTCCAATACAAGGGGCAACCGGAATCCTTTTATGGAGGAATGGTTTATGGTTCCCTTAGAAGCGTAAACAGGAACGGCGCAGTTCAAGAACTCGTTCATATATCCGGCATGGTCGCGGTGTTCGTGAGTGATCAGGCAGCCGGCAATCTTACGGATATTGAAATCCAAGGTGCGCTGCACTTCTGCAAATTTTACGCCGGCTTCCAAAATAAGGGCTTCCTTCTCATTTTCCAGAAGGTAGCAATTCCCCTTGCTGCCGCTGCCTAATACTTTCAAAATCATGGCTAAAAATCGGGCATTTTCGTTTGCAACGTTTTATCCGGTCCGCCCCCTGCCGCTTGCTGCGCTTCCTTTTCTTCTTTCTCCGAATTTTCCTCATTCGGTTTATCCCCTGCATCTTTAAAACTTACGACAGTCCCTTTGTTGGCTTTTTCGGCTATTTCTGCGGATACTTTATCCGCTATATCTTCTTTTACTTCTTCGTAGGATACATCGACAATGTCGCGGATTTCGTCTTCCGTTTTCATGCCCATGGAAAGTTCGGGAGCATGCACATTCGTCCAAAAAGAAGCGGCGCGGTACATCAGCATTTGCTTGGTCATCGTCGGCCATTTTGAACCGGCTTTGGTGTACCAGCCTTCCTGAATGGCTAAACGAATGGAAACGGGAGAGGATTCGAGTACTTTATCCGAACCTTTGGCGGTCGTAAATGCGGTACATTCAATATCCGTTATTTCTGTTCCGTCAAAGGTTATTGTTTTGGCGTCATTCTTGTAATGCCCTCTCCCGCCGTTGATCCCGTTTACCCATACTTTTTCATACTCGGTATAATCGACTTTTCCGAGCATTCCTTTTTCGGTAAACTTATATTGCAAAGGGTTGAATCGTCCGCAAGTATTTACGGTGGCTATAAGGAATTTCGACGACCAGGAAGGGCGTCCATAAATAATGCACATGTTTTGCATAATCATCAGCGGGCTGGCTCCTATGCGTTGCGCCGTTTCGACGGCAATCATGCAGTTGGCCATCGCTTTTTCAACCGGATTTTTTTCACTCGCTTTATAGATGTCCGGTACAAGTTCCGAACTGGAAAACATTTTGCAAACCCGCTGCATCGTTTCAAACTGCACCGGATTGAAAAAATTAAACGGTTCATAGGGTTGCGGTCTGGCCGCTAACGGATTTTCTGTATTCATTTTCGTAAGTATTAATTGTTAATTCTTTGTCTTCTGTTACCCGCAGGAAAATCATTTGACTTTCCATCGTTGGAAATTGATTTTTTGATTCGGCATTGTCGCAGAATATCGGAGCTGTCGCTCCGTGAAACCGGCATAACGCGCGGATGATGTCCAATCCCATTTCGATTTTTTCCGCCGAATTGGCGTCCATAAACCGCACTCCGTCCGGAGCCAGCAGGATGCAGTCCGCTTTTTCTCCTCCGTTGATCTGCTGGGAAAACATTTTGACCCTGACTATTCGAAACAGTTGATTGACGCGGCGTTCTACTTCGTTCATTTGTTCTTTTACCAGCCGATCGGCCTTGAATTCCTGCTTTTCCAGGTCCGCCTTTTGTTGGGCTAATTCCTTTTCGCGCCGCAATAATTCGCTTTTCCGAACAGCATGGCTGTCGATCACGTTTTTCAAAGCAATCTTTTCTTTTATGCCGTCCAAGCGTTCGGCCAATGCCAATTTTTGAGCGGACAGCTCCGTATGATCCGGCTGCTCCGGTCTGTTTTTTAATCTTTCGGAAAGCTCGTCGATTTGATTTTGGAGTTCGTTCCATTCCGGAAGGTCTCCGCCTTGGATTTCAGCGCTCGGCAAAACAGAGGGAAGATCGTTTAAGAGTTTATTCAAGCGGTCTATTTCGGAATTCTTTTCCTCTTTAATTTGGGCGAGTTTCTTTGTTTCTTCCTCCTCGTATTGTTTGATCCGTTGGTTGTCTTTTTCAAAAGCCTGAATTTTGTCGTTCAATTCCCGGCCTTCTTTGTTGATCCGTTCCAGTTCCCGATTCTTGAATTCTTCAAAGAGGCTTCGTTTTTCAGCCCGTTCTTCTTCCGGCAGAAGTTGACCGCAAGCCGGACAACGGCCGCTTTCCGAATATTCTTTTGCATTTTCCGCATACCATTGATTGCGCAACGTTTCGACTTTTCTTTTTAATTCGCCTATTTGCAGGAGATTTTTTCTAAAACTTGCCTTGGAAAACTCTATATCCCGTTGGACGCTCTCCGTTAAATTATTCAATTCCGTTTGCAAGGAATGGCGTTTCATTTCGGCTTCATTGCGTGCGGCATTCTTTTCATAGAATGCCTTTTGAGCGGCTTGGCGGGCTTCAAACAGTACGGTTTGTTGTTTGCCGCGCAACTCATTCATCTTTCGCTGCATTTCCTGCACCGCCGCATATTCCTGCCGCTGGGCTTCCGTTTGATCGTTCAGCGCCGCTTCTGCTTCTTTCAGCGATCGGCAGAGTTTTTCCTTTTCGGCTTCCAAGGCCGCATAATCCAATGCCTCCGGAGTGGCGCGGACAATTTCATCTATCCGGACCGGTATGACCGACAATTCTTCCGTTATTTTCTTTTTCCGCGCCGTTATTTCAGCCTTAAATTCGGCCAAACTCTTTCCGGAAAGCTGCAAAAGAAGCTCGGAAAACTCTTCCCGCTGGGCGGCTGTTTCCTCCAGCGTTACCCCGCCGGCAATTTTCAGGAGCATTTCCCGCTGCACTTTCCAATCCAAACGCGGAAAATAAAGCGGATTCGTAAGCATTCGGAACAAATCTTCATCTATAACCGCGTTTATTTTTGCTTTGTACTCGCTTTCTTTCAACGGTACGCCGTTGTAGAAATACGCGGTTGTGTTCCCTTTCAATTCCGGTTCCGCTTTTCCCCGCGGCGTTACCCAGTCTTCCGATAGTACGCGGCGCAGTTCGACGGATTCTCCATTGATTTCCAAAACAGCCGTAACCGAATGATCTAATTTCGGTATCGGAAGGCCGTTCGAATCATTGGTTTTGATGCCGAATTTGGCGTCCGAATTCCCTTCTGCGTCCTTTCCGAAAAGAATCCAATGAAAAGCATCCATGATCGTGCTTTTCCCCGTGGCATTGGCGCCGCGTATTTCCGTGATCTGTTCGAAAGGAACCTCCAATTTCTTTATCCCTTTGAAATTAACCAATTCCAACCTTTTTAATTTTACCTCCTTCATATCTCTTTTTCTTTTTCTTTTTCTTTTTCTTTTCTTTTAACGTCCGACATTTTATAACGGCGTATTCCGCCTATTTCAATAGGTATCAGAGAACCTCTTTTCTTCCATCTTAATAATGTAAGCCTGTCCACTCCCAGAATCTCTGTTGTCCGTTTAATGCTTATATAAGTCTCCGTATTGGCGTCGACAATTAATTGTTCCAAATCCTTGCGGGTTTTGTTTACGCAATACTCAACCATTTCAAGCAATTCCCCTGCCTTTACATTCAGCGTAATCTCCGGACATTGCCTCGCCAGTTCAAATAAATTGGTATTCATTGTAGTTTCACTTTATTGATCAGCCTGACGGCATTGCATAAGTTCAATAGCGCCAAAGGAATTCCTATCGGCGTTTCGGCTATAAAAAAGATTAAGAAAAAAGAGAGAATGAAATAGACGGCTATTATCCTGTCTTTTCGGCTCAATCCTTTCAACTCGTCAAAAAACAAATCGGTAAATATATTTTTCATTCTATTGCTGTTTTAATTCGTAATTTTTAATTTTTAATTCTTTGTCGGGTAGGGGGAATCGAACCCCCGCTTTGGACGCCTGTCTCTACCCTTCCCCTTCTGCCGCGATTCGCATCGAGACAGAAGAATAGCTGTTCTGCATAGTTCTTGGTTTGTTCACTATAACGAATGATAATACTTGATAACACACTATTTTACAAATGATGTACAATATCTGTTTTTAGCAAAGGGCGGGTTTGAAATCTTAACTTGTTATTCCGCTCATTCCCGCCCTTTAGGCCTCTTTAGGCTTTGTCGGGCAGACAGGGATCGAACCTGCATGGAGAAAGCTCTTTTTTTTCATTACACATGAATTGCGGTTCTTGCCTTTACCTCCATAGCCGCTCCCGCCGCGGCTTGCGCTCCTTTGCGCTTCTGCCCTTCCAACTCTGCCGCGATTCGCACCGAAACAGTTGTCGCTAAGAATATTTAAAAAAGTCGGTTTGGTCTTAACTTGTTGCCCGTTGCCTCGATTCGCATCGAAACAAGCGGTAATTGTTTTCGTACAGTATTCTCTTACACCAAATCCCTAAATTTATGAGAAATGAAATTATCAATAAACCGACGCTTCGGTATTGTGTTTTTTTCTTCATAGTAAAGTTTTGATTAAACTCAATCATAAAAAAAACTTTACTAACTTTTAATTTTGTCACCCCAAATGTTTTTTATCCTGCTTCACAGCAGAAAGAGTTTCGTATGATAGGAATTACTTAATATTTTTCAGTTTCAGAATCTTTGTTTTTTTATTCAAAAAAAATAATGCAATAAAAGGATAAATACAATTGCAGGCAATTACTAATGCAATAAACAATAATTTTCCTGTTACCATGTATGCAATCAGCAACGATAAACAGATTAAAAATCCGCAAGCAATAATCCGATAAGCAAGATTCAACCGCTTTTCCTTCTTTCCCCAATCTGTTTTCATGTCTGTTATTCTTTAGGTCATTTATCTCTTATAATGAATACCTCTTTTTTACCTTGTCAATCTATTAGGAAAATTCTTTCAATTCTTCTAAAATTTTTTGGTTCTTCTCTTTCACCTCCCTTGCTAACTCGATGGCTCGTTCGATGATGTCAAACCTTCTTGTTCGGCCATTCAAGGTATTGAGTATGGTCGTTCCGGTACAACCGAATTCTTCTGCTAATGTCTGTATATACCTCTTAGGCAAGTACTTTTTGATTTTTTTTATTTCGTCAACCATATATTTTTTCTTTTATTTATGTTTTTCTTTTGTTTTTGTTCCAATTGTTTATATATTTGGAATAGTTTTTGTACTGTTTATGATGCAATCGTGTACAATATATTATTTGAAATAGACAATTTATTATGATTTAAATATTATTAAATATAGTTAATTTACTTATTGTGAGTGGCATATAACTGGACTGATTCCTGAATAAAGAAAAATATTTTATGCAGACAACGAAAGATAGACTGATTGAATTTATTAAATATAAGCGATTATCGCAGGCAAAATTTGCGGGTGATATTGGCGTAAGTCGTAATTATGTAAATAGTATGACAGAAAATCCAACACAGGACACTTTAAATAAAATAAAAGAAAAGTTTCCAGAACTGAATATTGACTGGTTAACTAAGGGAACGGGAGATATGCTGCAATATGTAGAGCAAAGAAATATAAATGGCAATAATATACAGGGACAAAATGTTACTGTAAATAAGTCACAAATAGATATATTTCTTGAGTTGCTTAAGAATAAGGATGATCAATTAAATAAGAGTCAGGAACAGATAGATAGATTAATAGGAATTATAGAAAGAACAAATAACTGAAATGTACAATTTAACAAAATAAAACAAAATAAAATAGAATAACAACAACTAAAAAATTTACTGTCATGAAAAAGATAATTTTATTATCAGTTTTTGTATTAGTTTGCTTTTGTGTAAATGCAGAGCAAAAATGTTATGTTTATTGCGAATTGGTAGGAACATCAAAATTGTTTAGTTCAAAAGTTAATGTTCAGGCAGATTTTGGACAACAAACTTCTTTTTGGAAAGGGGTTGACTATCTAAAAGATGAAAATGGAAAGAAAATTGTTTTCAACTCAATGGTTGATGCAATGAATTTTATGGGAACGCAGGGGTGGGAATTTGTACAAGCCTATGTTATAACATCAGGTCAGCAAAATGTTTATCATTGGCTATTGAAAAAAGAAATTACCGCAGAGGAGCAAGAAAAATTAAAAGAAAGTATAGAACAATAACACCTGCACCAACAATTATGGCAACAAAGGATACAGAGCAATTAGAAAAAGAAAAGCAAGGCAGCGGCATGCAGTCGGGAAAAAAGTTATCAAAAGCAGGCCAATGGCGTCGAAAACATCCGAATGGATTAGAAGGTCTAATAATTAATGACCGGCGCATTTTAGACGGTTAGTTTATTTTCGATCCCGAATACCACGTGTCGAAATGCGATATTTAATTACTTATCTCTTTTTAAATTCTTATATATAACATAGAAACTTATCACAAGTGATAAGAAAGAAATGATGATAGATAGTTTATCGGAATCTGACATGTTGATTTAATTTTTTTTGCAAATTTACAGTATAAGTACGTAATAACAAATAAATCATGGCAGAATTAAAACATCCCATTCAGGAAGCCGAACGCTACTTGCAAAATGCAAGGGAAATACTTTCCGAAAAAGCGGGAAAAGACGGCGATTACTATACGGATAGCAAATACGTGAAAATGGCCGGCAATACAGCATGGAACGGCGTATTAGTAGCGCTTGACGCGGTATTAAATGTGCGTCAGGGAATGAAACGCGGGCAACGCCCAGACTTTAAAGACTATCAGGAAGCGATGTCTAAAAAAGACAGTAAAATGACGCGCCCTCTTTTAGGCGCTTACGAATCGCTGCATAAAGCTTTGGGTTATGATGGAAATCCAAGATACAGGATAGTACAGGACAGTTTGGATCAGGCTAAAATGATTCTGACATGGGCTGAAAAGCACTATCAAAATTGATTTACAAAAAAAATATTCACGAATAAAATTTGCAATCATGGCAGTCATCAGCAGCAAAGAATTCAAAAACAATTCGTCACACTATTTCGACCGTGTGGATCAGGGAGAAAAAATTATTATTCGGAGGGGAAAAAACAAATCCTATTCGATCAATTCGATAGAGAAAGAGGAGTTTACTGATATACCGGAAGAATATTTATGCGATCCGTTTGATATTAGCCCAAGCGGCGATATGTTTTGGGCAGACAAAAGAAATGTCGAAAGTTTAAAAGAATCCATAAAACAGGCGGAAAAGGAACTAAAGGAAGGGAAGTATACTGTTATTAAAAATGAAGAAGAACTTACTCATTTTTTTGACAGCTTATGATTTATACAGTAATTATTTTAGATAAAGCAAAGAGGGATATTGAATCTTTGAAAAAATCTGAAATATTGGCTTATAATAAAGTCGCGAAAGTGAGAGAAGAGTTACGTGAACATCCTCACACGGGAACTGGAAAGCCGGAATATTTAACGCACCTTCCCAACACATGGTCGCGTCGAATTACAAAAAAACATCGGTTAGTTTATTCTATCCATGATGGAGAAGTAAAAGTGTTGGTTCTTTCCGCTAAAGCGCATTACGACGATAAATAATTTTTTCTCGCAAATTTGTAAATGATCAATTAACAACAAATAAATTATGGAAACAAAAAACAAGAAACAGACGGAGAAACTTGAAAAGGAAAACAAAAGCATGCCGAAGAAAAAGAAATCGAAGATTGCTCTGTGGTGGGAAAAAAATCCCGAAGGAATAGGAAGTAAAATTATTAATATGTGTGCTGTACTAAAATAAATTTAATGAGATATTATTTAGATACAAATATGCTAATTTTTGTTTTGTTAAATCAGCGGGACGAAATGGATAGGCATGTTATTGATATAGTAGAGGATTATTCAAACTCATTCTATGTTAGTACGGTAGCTGTGAGGGAATTGATTTTACTGCATAAAAATGGAGAAATGGAAAAATCTCAATATAAAACCTATAGAGATATATTTAATACTATTGATTTTTTAGAAATTAAGATAGTTCCTGTACAAAGAAACAATCTTTTTGCTTATGCAGAACTTATACCGGTTGCTGATCACAAAGATCCAAATGATCACATGATCATAGCTCAATCCATTTCAGATAAAATACCGGTTATTTCTTCGGATGGAAAGTTCAAACTTTACGAAAAAACAGGGCTTGCAACTCGTTTTTAATAAACGATAGATTCAGGTGTTTGGTTAATAGAGCTGTTGTTTTTCAAATTAAATAATAACAAACTAAAAAGAAATATATGAATACAAGCGGTATAACAATCGAATACAATACGAAAGGCATTCCTACGTTTGCCCGCATCGACTTAAGAAAGTATGGAGATCAGCTCAAAGATTTTTTCGCATCGGAAGGCGTTTCTGTGGAAGAGTCTCCTTATGATCCAGAGTTTGTTGCTAAAATTAAAAAAAGCGAACAACAAATTAAAAACGGAGAATTTAAAATCATTAAGACAGAAGACTTATGGAAGTAAAATATTCTTTCAAAGCTTTGCTTGATGTGGAATATTGGAAAAAAATCGGGGACAAAATCCGAATTAAACAAAATATCGGCTTTGATACACAGCATTGAAGAAAATCCTTTTCAAGGAATAGGGAAGCCGGAAGCTCTTAAACATGAATTATCCGGAAAATGGTCGAGAAGAATCAACAAAAAAGATAGGGTTGTTTATCAGGTAACCGATTTTATAGAAATTCTTTCTCTTCGCGGTCATTATTCGGAAAAATGAGCGAATAAATTATGCAAAACGAGGAAGGGCAAAAAGTAGTCGAACGCTTCTTTGAAGCAATATTTGATTTGAAAAGAAGAAAAATTATCCGAGGCAAACAAACATTTACGCGGAGGTACGGAATAAACAACCGTAATTTTTGGTTGTTGGAGCAGGATAAATCCCGTGATATTTTGCAGGTGGCATGGCTTTCGCATCTTGTCGAAGACTTTGACATTTCGGCTGAATGGCTTTTAACAGGCAAAGGAAAAATGTATACCAAAGAGCCGATTGTAAGATTGGGCTATACAAACAAGAAAAAAGAATGAATACCAAACAGGCTGAAGTATAAATACTGTATTGAAAAAAAGGCTACCATGACAGTAGCCCAAAATAAAGGCCTCTATAACGAAGGCCAAAGAAGATATAGAAAAACACGGCTTAAAGTTAATCCTTTTTCGTTAGCCGACATAATTCTTTCAGCTTTTTATTTATTTTGAAATATCTCGCCAATATCCCGCCAAAAACAGTAAAACAAAAATGCTAATCATCAATAAAAAAGATGATTAGCATTTTATTCCGTACCCAGGACGGGATTTGAACCCACACACCGATACCGGCACCACCCCCTCAAAGTGGCGTGTCTACCAATTCCACCACCTGGGCTTTAATGAAAAGCGTACAAAGATACGCTTTTTAATGAATTTGACCAAAGTTAGTCGAAAAAATTTTGATTGGATAGCTTCAAAATTTTCAACAAATTATCCAATTATTCTTTTGTAGTAACTATCTTTGCAAACATATTATTAGAAATCGATCACATTATGACTATTTTCCAAAAAAAACCAATCCAAATGCTCTTGGCTGAATCTAAAGAGGAAGGGGAGCATACTCTAAAGAAAACCTTGGGACCTTACAAACTGATTGCATTAGGATTAGGCGCTATTGTCGGAGCCGGATTATTTTCCCTGACAGGTCTTGCAGCCGGCAACTATGCCGGACCAGCGATTACGATCTCCTTTTTAATTGCGGCCGCGGGCTGTTGTTTCGCAGGATTATGTTACGCCGAATTTGCTTCTATGTTTCCCATCGCCGGAAGCGCCTACACTTATTCATACGCCACACTGGGCGAATTTATTGCTTGGGTCATCGGTTGGGATTTGGTTTTGGAATATTCAGTTGCATCCTCTATGGTCAGCATCAGTTGGAGCCGGTATTTTGTGAAGCTATTGGAAAGCCTCCATATTTATCTGCCGCCCGAACTCACCCTCTGTCCAGGGGATGGCGGAATAGTCAATCTGCCTGCCGCCTGCATCGTCATTCTTATGAGCCTATTGTTGATCAGGGGTACGGAAGGCAGTTCATTAGTAAATTCGATTATCGTTTTTCTGAAAATAGCTGTAGCGCTCATTTTCATTTTTCTGGGATGGAAATTCATCAATAGCGACAATTATGTTCCTTACATTCCTAAAAATACAGGCCAATGGGGAGAATTCGGTTTTAGCGGAATCATTCGCGCTGCCGCCGTTGTCTTTTTTGCATTTATTGGTTTTGATGCAGTAAGTACAGCCGCTCAGGAGACAAAAAATCCTCAAAAAAACATGCCTATCGGCATTTTGGGTTCTCTGTCCCTTTGCGTGATTTTGTATGTGTTTTTTGCTTATGTGCTGACCGGCGTGGTCAATTACACTTCCTTTCAGGGAAAAGATGGAATCGCCCCTGTGGCCCTTGCTATCGATCACATGGGAACGACTTTACCCGACGGAAGTTTTCATCCCGCTTATCCATGGCTAAATAAAGCAATTATACTGGCTATACTGGCCGGCTATTCCTCTGTCATTTTAGTTATGCTGATGGGGCAAAGCCGCATTTTTTACTCCGTTAGCCGCGACGGATTACTTCCAAAAGTATTTTCGGATATCCATAAAAAATACCGGACGCCCTTCAAAAGCAACTTGTTATTTCTATTAATGGTGAGTCTCTTTGCCCTTTTTATTCCGGCGCATATTGCAGGCGAATTAACCAGCATTGGTACGCTTTTAGCTTTTATCATTGTTTCAGCTGGAATATTGGTAATGAGAAAAACAGAGCCTCATCTTCCGCGCGCATTCAAAACGCCGGGAGTACCCTATATTCCTATGCTGGGAATAGCCGTTTGTCTTTTTATGATGGTATTTTTACCTTTCGATACATGGATTCGCTTAATCCTCTGGATGTTGGTAGGACATGATATTTACGTATTTTACAGTTCAAAACACAGCAAGCTGGGACACAATAGGGAAAACAAATTTTTATCTTTCATCGGCGTAGGAATTTCTCTTCTCCTTCTTTTCCTCACTTTTGCACATCAAATACAAATTGGGTGGACAATGAATGCTGTTTTCTTTCGAATTTTACTCGTTTTTGCTCTTTTCCATCTCTGTTTATACGTGATTCGAGGAATACGGCAATCCATCCGATCCCTCAATTGAAAATGTCGTCCATTACGCCGCTATTATTCGATATAACGGAAGGGGAAGATTCTGTCGTTTGATTATTGCCGTTATAGTCTTCAACATATTCTCTTGCTTTTCCGGGTGAGCTGCAAGGATTTGCATATCGCGACGGAACAGCAAACGACTCGGTAGGCGAATATCCTAAACTTTCGTCGGCAAATACTTTGTTCAAGAAAATAGCCATAACGGGCAAAGCGGCTCGCGCTCCTTGTCCTTCATTCATGGTATTGAAATGAATGGAGCGTTCATCTCCTCCTACCCAGCATCCTCCAACCAGCGAAGGGGTAAATCCCATAAACCAGCAGTCGGAACTATTTTGTGTAGTACCGGTTTTTCCGCCCATAGGCGCTTTAATTCCTAACCGCCGCATCGAACTACCGGTTCCTCCGTCTATCACGCTTCTTAACATACTCAAAGTCTTATAATTTGCTTCTTCGCTGATGACTTCATGCATGAGTGTCGTAAAACTGTCTATTATTTTTCCATTCCGGTCTTCGATGCGGGTGACATACATGGGTTCAACGCAAATGCCTCCGTTGGCAAAAGTCGAATATCCCGCTACCATTTCATCTAAGGAAACTTCGCAAGGTCCCAAGCACAGAGAAACCACCGGATCGATGGGTTCAGACAAACCATAAGAGAGCAATAAACGTTTCAAAGCGTACGGGGTCACCTGTTTCATTAAAAAAGCGCTCACCCAGTTGTCGGAATTTTGCAACCCCCATTGAATACTTACCCATTCGCCTATCCGGGCTTTATTTGCATTTCTGGGCGACCAGGGGCGTCCGTTTTCCATAAACAAAGTTTGCGGCACATGCAACACTTCATTGCAGGGAGTATATCCATTTTCCATCGCCAATGAATAGAGAAAAGGTTTGATGGTGGATCCGATTTGCCTTTTCCCCATATTCACCATATCGTATTGAAAATATTGGTAATTAATTCCTCCTACATAAGCTTTTACAGCTCCTGTATGCGTATCCATGGCCATGAAAGCCGTCCGTAAAAAGAATTTCATGTAACGGATCGAATCCATAGGGGTCATAACGGTATCTTTAAGCCCTTGCCAAGAAAAGACCTGCATTTCAATAGGCGTATTAAATATCTTTTGAATCTGGCTTTCTGTTCTATTTTCTTTTTTCAACGCTCTATATCGGTCTGTTTGCCGCATCGAACGATCCATGATGCTATTCATATCTTTCTGGCTCAGCGATCGCGAATAAGGCCCCGTCGGACTTTTGGCTTTTTCCTTGAAAAAGGACGGTTGCAGATGGCCGCCTATATGTTCATTCACTGCCTCTTCGGCATATTTTTGCATACGGGAATCGATCGTTGAATAAATCTTCAAACCATCAGTATAAAGATTGTAGTACGTACCATCGGCTTTTTTGTTTTTATTGCACCAGCCGTATAGCGGATTTTTTTCCCACGATATAGAATCTTCTATGAATCTGTATTTGTTATAAGCAGGATAATCTCTCCGGTCCGGTTTTTTTGCCGTCATCGTCAAACGCAGATACTCCCTGAAATAGGGCGCTATTCCTTCCTTGTGGTCTACCTTATGGTAATAAGTAACCAACGGTAGCGCTTTCAAGGAATCGCATTGAGCTTGGGAAATGTATTTGTTTTTTTCCATCAAATCCAATACAACATTTCGTCGTCCCCATGTTCTTTCCATTCGCCGTAAAGGATTGAAATAGGAAGGATTTTTACACATCCCAATCAATGTAGCCGCTTCTTCCACCGAAATATCTTTGGGCAGTTTTCCAAAATAAACCCAACACGCCGATTGAATGCCTACCGCATTGTAAAGAAAATCGAACTTGTTGAGATACATATTGATAATTTCCTCTTTTGTATAGTAACGTTCCAACTGGACGGCAATGACCCATTCGATCGGTTTTTGAAACAGGCGTTCCTGCACATTCTGGGCTTGTTCCGAATACAATTGTTTGGCTAACTGCTGAGAAATAGTACTTCCTCCTCCCCCGCTCTTCTGAAACAAAAGTCCTGTTTTTACTACAGCTCGTAAAAGTGCATATATATCAATTCCCGAATGATTCATGAAACGGGCATCTTCAGTAGCAATCAATGCCTGAACCAGATAAGGAGATAATCCCTTATAATCGACATAAACGCGATTTTCCTTATTTTGAGCATAAGTACCCATTGTCTGCAAATCAGCCGTCATCACTTGAGAAGCGTATTTGCTGATGGGGTTTTCCAAATCTTCGATAGCAGGCATATAGCCTACTTTTCCCTTAGCAATCAATACAAAGAAAAGAAATACACAAAAAATCATCGCTCCAAATGCAATCCAGAACCATTTGATGATTTTCCCTGCTTGAAAATTTTTAAACATATCTTTTTGCCATTTTTTGATGCCTTCTTAAAAATCGTACAAAAATAAAGTTTTATTTTTGAATATGATTCATAGTAAAGTAAAATTTATATCTTGTAAATGAAGATTTTTTTGATTTTTTTCAATTCGTAGGCTATCTGTTCAGTAAATCTGTCATAAATATTTATCTTCATGCAAAAACAAGAAAAATTACATATTTTTTTTGTTTTCTCATAAAAATAAAATATCTTTGTGATATTATTTCAATAGCAATATAAATCAGAAATATTATGAAAACAAAAGAAGAAATTTTCAATGGAGTAAAGTTACCGGGTCTCCCCATGCTGTTTTTCAATGCTTTGTTTTTATTAGCCACAATCGTTTTTTTTATAGGATTGAGCGGCGCCTCTTTTCCAATCGGTTTAGCCATAGTTAGTTGGATTTTACTCGTATTACTATTTACTGCTTGTTGCTTTTCATGGGCAGGATTTATGTTAATCGAACCGAATGAAGCCCGAGCAATGATTTTTTTCGGCAAATACGAAGGAACTGTCAAAGGAAACGGTTACTTTTGGGTAAATCCATTTTATACCAAGAAAAAATTGACCCTCCGCGCTCGAAATTTGGACGCCGAGCCCATTAAGGTAAACGATAAGAAAGGAAATCCTATATTAATCGGACAGGTAATCGTTTGGCGAGTGATGGACACCTACAAAGCGTCTTTCAATATTGATCATACCTCGCAATCATACGAGAATTTCGTGAAAGTTCAAAGCGATGCAGCCCTGCGCTATGTGGCGGGAATGTTTGCATACGACCATTTGGAAAATGAGGACGAAAAACTGACTTTGCGTTCCGGTGGGCAGGAAGTCAATGAAATATTAGAAAAGCAATTGAATGAACGTTTGTCGATCGCCGGAATTGAAATTGTAGAAGCCCGCGTCAATTACCTGGCTTATGCTCCGGAAATTGCTGCTGTAATGCTTCGCCGTCAACAAGCGGAAGCCATTCTTAGCGCCCGCGAAAAGATTGTGGATGGAGCGGTAGGAATGGTTAAACATGCTTTGGCAAAACTGTCAGAAGAAGAAGTGATCGAATTAGATAATGACAAAAAAGCAGCTATGGTTTCTAATTTGCTAGTGGTCCTTTGCAGCGACGAACGTCCGCAGCCGATTGTAAATACAGGAACGTTATACAATTAACAAATGGTTAAAGAAAAAGGACATCAAACGAAAAGTTTTGTGTTAAGAATAGATAGCGAAAGAATGGAAGCAATCGAAAAATGGGCGGCTGACGAATTTCGCAGCATCAATGGGCAAATTGTGTATATACTGGATCAAGCATTGAAAAAAAACGGACGATTGAATAAGAAAGCATAATTCTTCCATCTCCGCGTGGCGGTTATTCAATGAATCTGCGATGAACACAATTTTCACTTTTTCCTTGACTTCTCTTTATTGTTTCGTTTTCTTTGTCTTGCAATAACATGGAAATTTTAAAGGTTAAAGATTTTCTACAAATTACTAATATTGAAATTGAAAACTGGATAGTAAAAACGGTGGTGTTCTACAAAGTATGCTTATTAAACAAACCCAAAGTTGATATAAAAGAAAGCGAGATTAAAAGCTTTGAAATGGTTTAGAAGTTTCTT
>JGI24699J35502_11133795_pt1 | contig 15745 bp, 18 predicted proteins | sample TergutMp193P4_FD_35502 | JGI IMG/M metagenome (IMG submission 35502) | reverse complement strand
TTCTGCGACTCCTTCAACATCCCGATCGTGACTCTGGTGGACGTGCCCGGGTTCATGCCCGGCGTGGCCCAGGAGTACGGCGGAATCATCCGTCACGGCGCGAAGATGCTTTTCGCATACTCAGCCGCCACAGTGCCGCTGATCACGGTGGTGCTGAGGAAGGCGTACGGCGGGGCCTACCTGGCCATGGCCGCCCGAGACCTCGGCGCCGACGCCGCCTTCGCGTGGCCGACAGCTGAGATCGCCGTCATGGGCGCCGATGGCGCCGCCGCGGTGGTGTTCGCCCGTGAGATCAAGGAGGCCGAGGATCCTGAGGCCAAGAGGGTCGAGATGATCGAGGATTATCGCGAGACGTTCTCCACACCTTTCATGGCCGCTTCCCGCGGTCTGGTGGACGACATCATCGATCCCGCTGACACGCGGGCGAAGATTGCGTTCGCGTTGGAGCAGTTGGCTGGCAAGCGCAAGCTCCGCCCAACCAAGAAGCATGGGGTCTTCCCAAGCTAGGGAGAGGAAATTTCATGGATCAAAATCAAGAATTGCTCGACCTGGTCACAGCCCTTCGTGGACAGGTCACCCAGCTGCAAAGGGACGTCAAGTCCTTGAAGCTTGTCAATAGCCAAGACGTGCCAGAGGATATTCTGGTCGCCATCGCCGCGGGTGTCGCGGCGTACCTCAACTATTCCGGCGAGAAGAAACAAACACGATTCGCATCTTTGCCCATGTGGACGAAGGGTACGAAGATCGCCCAATTGAACCACACCCCCGTACGGTGATCGAAGGAGTTATGAAATGAAATTGAAGGTGACTGTCAATCAGATCCCGTACGAGGTCGAGGTCGAGGTTGACCAAACCCCAGCGGGCCTGCCCCCGGTGTACATCGGTGGTGGGACCGGAGGCGGACCCGGAGCCGCTCCCGCTGTCCAAAGCGCCGGTGGTGCGGTGACCGCCCCCCTGGCAGGATCGGTACGTAAGATCCTGGTCGAGGTCGGCCAGTCGGTCGCCGCCGGCGAGGTGGTGGCTGTGCTCGAGGCCATGAAGATGGAGACCGAGATCACCACCCCCAAGGCGGGCAAGGTCACGGGGATCCTGGTCGAGGTCGGCGCCGCCGTCCAAGGTGGGGATCCCATCATCGACATCGAGTGAGTGTCATCCTGCCATGGGCAGGATCTACAGAGTGGCTAGTTGCCCTGCCTCGGCGGGTCCTGCCCACTTGTGCTCAGAAGGGGATCCCTCAGGGATCCCCTTCTTCCGCCAGTGGGGTGCTCGGTGCTTCGCACCTCAACCCCTTCCTCGGCTTCGGCACCGTCAGCCTTCAGCTGCCATGCACTCAGCCTTCGTTGGGGGGCTCGACAGAATGTTGAATTCATCCAGATGAGGGTGTCTCCTGCGCCGGATCCAACAGCAGTGAAGACTGGTGCTTGAGTGATGTCGACAGTCAAGGTCCAGTATGAGCGAGCAGTGATGGTGAATTCAGTAGTGATGGAGCCGTCGTACACGTTGATCAATGACTGCACTGATTCCCTCCTTAAGTGTGATACTATTGTAAGGAGAGATAAATATACGTAAGGAAAATAATGACTGTTGCTACACTCACATCTAAGGGACAGGTGACGATCCCTGCATCCGTCAGGGAGAAATGCGGGCTCAAGGCTGGATCGCGGATCGATTTCGTCGTTCAGTCTGATGACGTCATCGTCATGTACACGAAGATTCCAACACTAGCTGAGCTTTATGGTTCAATACCGAACAATGGGATTCACGCGACAATAGAAGAAATGGATGATGCCATCGGGGATGCCATTGCTGAAGAAATGGGATTACTGTGATTGGAATCGATTCAAATGTCATCGTACGGTATCTGATACGGGACGACGAGAAACAGACTCCAGAAGCGAAAGCCATCTTGGATGGATGCACGGTTCAGGAGCCAGGATTCATCAGTTTGGTCGCCCTTATCGAAACCATGTGGGTTATGAAGCGGGTGTATAAAGTGTCTCGTGAAGGGATCCTGTACTCCATGACAGGGCTGCTGGCATCTCCGGTGATATGCGTCCAAGAAGGAAAGGTTGTCGATGAAGCACTTGAATTTTCGCGAAGAGAAAACTGCGATATGCCCGATGTCCTGATTTCGTTTTTCGGTCGAATGGCTGGATGCTCGCGCACACTGACCTTTGATCGTAAGGCTGCGAATATTCCGGGAATGGAACTGGTCACGGCGATTGAGTCTGGAGTTGCATGATGAGTGTGTGGGATTCCCTGGTGGGGCAGCCGAACGCCGTGGCGACGTTGACCCGGGCGGTCGAGGGGGAGCCCCACGCCATGACACATGCGTGGTTGTTCACGGGACCTCCGGGGTCGGGGAGATCGGTGGCGGCGAGGGATTTTGCGGCAGCGCTGCAATGTGCTGAAGGGGGATGCGGGGTGTGCCGGTCCTGCCAGATGACCTTGGCAGGCACCCACCCGGATGTCGCGGTGGTACGTACCGAGCAGTTGAGCATCGGGGTCAAAGAGGTACGAGAACTGGTCCGCAGTTCAGCGATGAGCCCGGCTCTGGGCAGGTGGCAGATCCTCATCGTGGAGGATGCGGACAGGGTGACCGAGCGGGGGGCCGACGCTTTGCTGAAAGCCATCGAAGAGCCCGCTGAGAAGACTGTATGGATGTTGTGCGCCCCCACGGCTGATGACCTGGTGCCCACCGTACGCTCCAGATGCCGGGAAGTGAACTTGGCGACGCCCAGTGTGGAGTCGGTCACCACCCTCCTTGAGGGCGAGGGAGTGGCTGAAAAGACGGCACGGTTCGCGGCGAGGGTTTCGCAGGGCCACATCGGACGTGCCCGGGCCATGGCGACGGATCCCGACATCGCCGCCCGGCGCAATCATGTCTTGTCCATTCCGACCAAACTGGGCAGCCTGGGCGGGTGTCTGGAGTCCGCCGCATGGGCGGTCACCACAGCTGAGGCAGAAGCCAAACAGGCCACACAACGGCTGGACGCACAAGAAAAAGAAAAACTGTTGATTGTACTCGGTAGCACCTCCGGTCGTACGCCGCGGGGAGCAGCCGGCATGATGAAGGACCTGGAAGAACAACAAGGCTTGAGAGCGAAGAGGCTCGTACGCGACAGTCTCGACTCCGTGCTGCTGGAACTGACCAGCTATTATCGCGATGTCCTGGTCATGCAGACAGGCGCTGACGCGGATCTGGTGAACGAGGATTGTGTCGCTCAGATCAGGAAAGCCGCTGCGCAGTCCACTCCCGAGGAGACATTGAAGAAGATTGACGCCATCCAGGAGTGCCACCAGGCGATCATGACCAATGTCGCACCTCAGCTCGCATTTGAAGCGATGATGGTTTCTTTGGCGTGATCGCCAAAGCATACCTTTGTGGCGTGTCGCAGACGTTTCCATCCACCCTCGTGACACGATAGTACAGACTGGAATTGTGTTACTCGGGCATGATCGTCCGGTCGAGGGTCGAGAATCCTCCGCTGCGACTCAAAGGAAAGGATGGACCATGAGCGACGAAACGCAACATGACGACGATGAGTCCGCCACACCCGGAGGTTTTCGTCGGCCATGGTTCCTCAGTGACGCCGATGACGACGCATCGTCCATTCAGGACGCTCACGACTGGCGTACGGCGGCAGAGGTGGTAGACGCGGAATCTGACACGGCCGAGAAAAGCGCCGAGCCGGATGAGAAATCGGATGAGGAACCCGCATCAGATGAGGACGCAAAGTCCGACGATGACGTAAAGCCGGACGATGGCGCAAAGCCGGACGACGCCCGCCCCGAACCCCCAAGCCCTCCTCACGCCGGTCTCGCCTTCCCCGAAGGCCTGGTCGATCTGACCGAGGAAACTGAAAATGAAGATTCGGTACGGATCCCCGCCACGGCGTATCACGACCGCATAACTGAAGAACCCGTCCATGGAACTGTAGAGGTGGATCGATCTGTGTCCCAGCCCAATGAAACTGTCATCATGCCCGTCGAGTCCCCGGCCGATGATCGTCGCGCCGCCCGTGCCCGTGCTTTGGGAGAAGTGGACCCTGGCGCCGATGTGATCACCGCACCCGTGCCGTACTCCCCACCGGCAATGTACAACGCATGGCCGAGTTTCGCTTTGTTCGTCTTCAGATTGGTCATCGCGACTGTGTTGTCGATCAGGGCCACCGAGGAAATATGGCACCTGACTCAGACGAAAGCCACCTGGGCCACCTCGATCCTGCCCAGTCCGGATGTGTGGGCCGTCGGTCAAATCATCGTGGAGTACCTGATCGCCCTCATGCTCCTGTTGGGGCTCGCCTCGCGTGTGGCCGGCTTGCTGCTCATAGTGTTGTACGTCATTGTGCTGAGTTTCATCACGTGGGGTGCTGTCAACCCCTTCGTGTCGGGGCTGCTCGGATTCCGTGGGGAGTACGAGGTCATGATGGTGGTCATCGGACTCGTTTTCGCTGGCATTGGCGGCGGCAGCGCCGCAGTGGACGGCGCTGTACACCGGGCCCGTCTGGACCGCAAAAACGCGAAATTGGGTTTTGTCAAGCCAGAAGAAGAGGAGTGACCGAAAATCTCGGTGATGTCCGGGAAAGATTTGGGTCGTAGTATATCCTTGATCAGGTGACGTTACTCCTCCCTCTGCTGTTGCCCGACTGGCTCGACCCTGCGTACATCATCGAACATTGGGCATTGTGGGGAGTCGCCCTCATCATCTTCATTGAATGCGCGATTTTCCCGGTCCTCCCAGGTGACTCCCTGCTGTTCGCGGTCGGCATGTTCGCCGCCCCCGCGGCCACGCACCACATTTCGTACGGCGGAAGCACCTGGTCGACCATCATCGTCGTCTACAGCGTCCTGATGGTCGCCGCAGTGTCCGGCAACCTTGTGGGGTACTGGGTCGGGCGGCTGGTCGGACCGCCCCTGTTCAAACCGCGTACGGGCTTTTGGGGCAAGGTTTTCGACCCCAAACACATCGACAGGACGCATGCTTTCTTCGAGAAGTACGGCGCTCGTACCCTCATCCTGGCTCGTTTCGTGCCACTCGTACGTACCTTCGTCACGCTCATCGCAGGAGTTTCCAAGATGAGCCTCAAAACCTTCATCGGCTACACGGCCATCGGCGGAGTCGCCTGGGTCATCATTGTGACCACAGCAGGGTACTTCCTGGGCGGGGTCCCCGTGATCGCCAACAATTTCGAACTGGCCTGCGTCATCATCGTCATCGTCTCCGTCCTCCCCATGGTCTGGGAGTGGTTCAAGACCCGACGGGCCCGCGGCAAAGCCCCCCTCGAATCCGAGTAGGCATGCCCCCAACCGAATAGGCATTCCCCCGACATCCTGCCCTTGCCAGGATGACTGGGGATCAGGGCGACAATAGCCCCCACATTCTCATCGATGTTGATAAGTGGGGGGTTCTAGGCAAGGTGCGCAGAACGTAAAACAGTAGCGCAGGAATCGCAAAGCGATTCCGTGAGCGAGCTCTACGTCAAGGTCATTTAGATCTTCGTACATTGGTATGCGTAAAATACTAAATTCCTGCAAAGATGAGCGAGCTCAAGAACCTTATCTAGAACCCCCCACCCCACAATTTAGATGAGCCCCAGTTCCTTGACCGCTGCGCGCTCGTCCTGGAGTTCGGCGACAGAGGCGTCGATCTTGGCACGGGAGAAGGCATCGATGTCCAGACCCTGGACGATGGAATATTCACCATCGTGTGTGGTGATCGGGAAGGACGAGATCAATCCCTCGGGCACTCCGTACGACCCGTCGGAGACGACGGACATGGAGACCCAGTCGTCAGCAGCGGACCCCAGCAGCCAATCGTGCATCGACTCGACCGTCGCATTGGCGGCCGAGGCGGCAGAAGAGGCTCCGCGGGCGTCGATCACGGCAGCGCCGCGCTTCGCCACGGTTGGGATGAAGGTGTTCTCGATCCATTCCTCATCCACCAGGGAGGCGGCGTTGCGGCCGGCGACCTCGGCGTGGAACAGATCCGGGTACTGCGTGGAAGAATGGTTGCCCCAAATTGTCATCTTGCGGATGTCGGACACTGGAACACCAAGCTTCTTCGACAGCTGCGAGATCGCACGGTTGTGGTCGAGCCTTGTCAGAGCCGAGAATTGGCGCTGGGGAATATCAGGTGCATTGTCCATGCAAATCAAGGCGTTGGTGTTGGCGGGGTTGCCTGTGATGCAGATATGCACATCGTCGGCTGCGACCTCGTTCAACGCCTTGCCCTGGGCTGTGAAGATCGCACCGTTGGCGCTCAACAGATCGCCTCGTTCCATGCCGGCCGTACGCGGGCGGGCTCCAACGAGCAATGCCACGTTGACGCCGTCGAAGATCGTACGGGCGTCGTCGCCGATCTGGACCGCGCTCAGCAATGGGAAAGCACAGTCGTCCAATTCCATGACAACGCCTTCGAGGGCCTTGAGGGCCGGTGTGATTTCGAGAAGACGCAATTCGACCGGTTGATCCGGTCCTAACAACGAACCGCTTGCGATGCGGAACAACAGGCTGTAGCAGATTTGGCCCGCCGCGCCTGTGACGGCGACTTTGACTGGTGGTTTGCTCATAAATGACTCCTTTGGCGTAGACCCATCATCGGGTTCCCTACTGACATTATCACCTTGGAGCCCGCCCAGCCGACAAAGTCGTCCGATGCGCGGCAAGTAACGGTAGCAGCGCTACCCTGAAGGGCCTATGCTAGGAGATGTAGGAGAAATTATGCCACGTATTCAACTCACACTTCCGACCGACAAAGCCGCAGGCGTTTTCGCCGACTTCGTACGGGCCTGGCACACAAAAGACAGCTTCATTCTCGATTTCTCGGCTTATATGGAGCCGGCCATGCGCGATGAGGCGGCCGACGACATCGTCCAGCAATCTGCTGTGGTGTCGAGGGTACGGATCCCTCCCGCGCAGGTCTTCGAACTCATGAAGGCTCTTGAACAGCAATTGTCCGCATGGGAGTCTGAGAACAAGTCCTCTTCCTCGTAGAGTCCCGCGGCGCCAGACGTTGCGTCAGACGTTCACCGTGATGGTGCCGCCTCCGGGGCCCGGACGTCCGTCGAAATATCGCGCCGACACGGTATGCGGGCCGTGGCTCAGTGAGGGGAGCATGGAGAAGAACGATCCTGAAGGGTTCAGCTTGACCACCTGTGTATTCCCGTCGATGGTGATCTGCACTGGTGCGTTGCCTACTCCGTTGATCGTCAGACCTATTCCCTGAGCGGTCGTCGACACACTCACCGCGGGTGGGGGCGCCAGATAGAACGAGCTTGTCACAGGGGCAGGATTGAGCCCGGCAGAAGCGGTGACTGTTTGATTTCCGCTTGGCGAGGTGACGGTGACGCTCCAGTTGCCTCGTGCGTCAGCGGTGGTTGTGGTCGTGGCGCCGTTGATCGTCACCCTGATGGTGTCCCCGGGTGCGGATGTGCCGACGATCTGGGGGTACGAAATCCCGCCATTGGTGTAAATATTGGTGATCGACGCCACCGGGTTGGTGTTCGCTGGCGGAGCCGGTGGAGGCGCCGCCTGAGTAGCGGGCCGGGTGGCCTGGCGTGTGGGCTGCGGTGCGGCCTGTGTCGGTTGCGGGGCGGCCTCGGTGGGCTCCTCGGTCGGCTCTTCAGTGGGTTCGGCCGATGGTTCCTCAGAAGGTTCCTCGGATAGGGACGGCGAGGGTGTCACCGAGGGGACAGGGGACGCGGACACGGTCTGAGTAGGAGACGGTTGATTCGATGTCGCCGGAGCTGGGGTGGGGGTGTTCCTCGACCCCACAATGGCCACCGCGACGATGGCCCCGATCAGGGCGAGCGCGATCAGCAGGGCGATCCAGAAAGCACCCTTGCGGCGGCGTTTGTGTTCCTGCTCGGTGTACGTGCTGGGCAGTTGTTCGGCAGGTATCGTTGGTTCTTCCGCCTCAGTGTCGATCGGCGGGGGAGTGGGGGGAGCCGAGGGAGAACTCAGGGCGAAGAACGACCCGATGACAGATTCGGGCAGGGGGTCCTCGTTGATGACAACGGGCCCGTTGGTACCCAGGTAGTGCGTCAGTGCGGCGCCTCCGGCGGCACCCGCCATGGCACTGAGAAGCATCTTCGGGGCCTGCGACCCCATGGCGGTGGCGGTCGCCAGGATCGAGCGGCATTCCGGGCAGGACGCGAGGTGCTTCTCGACGGCGTCCACGTCATGTTGGGGGAGGGTCTTCTTGATGAAGGCGCGGCTGTGCTCTCGTACCCACTGGCACGTGCTGCCCTCTTCGGCATGCTGGGCGTTGGTGTTGAGCCAGGCGGTCGTCAACCCCTTGCGGGCGCGCGACTGGGTCGCGTCGATGGCGTCGGGGGCGATGCCGGTCAACAGAACGACGTCGTCGGGCGCCATCTTTTCAACAGTGCGGTACCACAAGACCTCTTGCCATCTTGCCGGGAGGGTGGAGAACGCCTGCGCCATGCGGGTTTCAGGGGAGTCTGGGGAGGGAGTGTAGTCGGTGGCCGCTTCCTGGACGGCGGAATACAGGTACGGGCGGAACGCGGTGTGAGTCTCGACCCCGTCAGAGATCTGGTGCAAGATGTGCGTCCACGCCTCGGTGTTGACCCCGTCCGTGTCGTCGGCGGACTCAGCCCTGGACTCGACCAGGCCGAAAACTGAGTGGCGTTGCCACAACTCTTCGAAAGCGGCGATCGAGCCCGCGCGAGTGTTCTCGATGAGTTCCTCATCAGATAGTTCGAGCATACCTTCGACCGCGGGGGCTTCTTGCTCCACGGTGACGACGTCGGAATCCCCCATCAATTCTCCCTGCATTCTGGTTGTCCTCATATGTTCAGATGAATATCGCAAGATATCAGTCGTGAGTGGTTCTAGCTAGAAGATCCATATCACCAGCATATATTCACTTCGATGAAGCATATCATGTCTAGGCTCAACAGCGATGACCTCCACTGCGAAGTGACCAAAGTGTGAAAGCTCTGATTAAGATGGATCCATGACCGCGCGTACGATGGATGGGAAAGCCCAGGCTGAGGCAATCAAACACGACTTGGCCGCAAGGGTACGAGCCTTGCGCGCCGCGGGGATCACCCCGGGGCTGGGAACGATCCTGGTGGGCGACGACCCGGCCAGCACAATCTATGTGGCGGGCAAGCACCGGGATTGCGCCAAGGTTGGGATCGAGTCGTTGCAGGTGAAACTGGACGCCTCGGCGACCAACGGCGAGCTTGCGGACGCCATCGACAGTTTGAACGCTGATCCAAGATGCACCGGGTACATCGTACAACTGCCCCTGCCCGCCCACCTCGATGAGAAATGGGCACTGTCGCTGATCGATCCGGACAAGGACGCAGATGGGTTGCATCCGATGAACCTGGGCCGTCTGGTCCTGGGCTCGCCCGGGCCTCTGCCATGCACGCCGAGGGGCATCGTGGAGCTGTTGAGGCGTTACGACGTGGAGATCGACGGGGCCCACGTGGTCATCATCGGGCGAGGTACGACGGTGGGGCGGCCCCTCGGGCTGCTGTTGACCAGGCGTACGGAAAACGCCACGGTCACCATGTGCCACACGGGCACGAGGGATCTGGCGTCGTACACCCGGCAGGCGGATATCATCGTGGCGGCCGCCGGGCGTCCCGGAATGGTGACCGCGTCCATGGTCAAGCCGGGCGCTGTGCTGGTCGATGTGGGCATCACGAGGATCAATGGGAAACCCCAGGGAGACCTGGCCGACGACGTGTGGGAGGTGGCCTCACTGGTGACCCCCAATCCCGGCGGGGTGGGCCCCATGACCCGGGCAATGCTTCTAGCCAATGTGGTGGACGCCGCCGAGGCGAGTCGCTGACCATGGACGACAAGCACTCGTGGTGGACCCGCCTGATCGACAATCCGGGACTGTTGGGCCGGATCCGTCGGCAATGGCCATGGGTGGTGGTCCTGACGCTGGTCGCCGTCGGCCTGATCCTGATCGCGGTGGGGATATGGCGATGGGGAGCGGGCATCATCGGTGCGGCCATGGTGAGCGGGGGGATCTTCCGTACCTGTTTGAAGGACCCGGGGATCCTGGCCATCCGCCGGCATCGTTGGATCGATCTTCTCTTCTACTACGGCCTGGGCGTGGCCATCATCACCTTCGCCGTGATCGTGCCAACCCCGCCCAGCACCTGAGGCGTACGGGGCGCCAATCGGGGTGTTGGGGACGTGAATCCCCCGATTCGCGCCCCGCGGGCAAGTACACTGGTGGACATGGATTATCGGATCGCAGATGTGGGATTGGCTGAGTTCGGGCGTAAAGAGATCGCTCTGGCCGAACATGAGATGCCGGGGTTGATGGCGTTGAGAGCTCAGTACGGCGAGTCGAAACCGCTTGCGGGAGCCCGGATCGCTGGATCTTTGCACATGACGATCCAGACGGCCGTACTGATTGAAACTCTCATTGCGCTCGGCGCCGATGTGAGGTGGGCGTCGTGTAACATTTTTTCCACTCAGAACCATGCCGCGGCGGCGATCGTCGTGGGGCAGGGAAGCCCGGACGCGCTGGCGGGCGTGCCGGTGTTCGCGTGGAAGGGGGAGTCCCTGGAAGAGTACTGGTGGTGTACCTCGCAGATCTTCGATTTCTCGGCGACGAGCCCGGACGACCCCTACCCAACAATGATCCTGGACGACGGCGGGGACGCGACACTGTTCGTACACAAGGGACTGGAATTTTCGCGTACGGGGGTGCCGGAAGCCCAGGATTCGGATTCCGAGGAGTGGCGGGTCATCGTCTCCCGGCTCGCCACGATGATCGAGGAAGGGACCATCGACTTCGAGAAACTCGCCGCCGGTGTGCGGGGGGTCTCCGAGGAGACCACGACGGGGGTGCACAGGCTCTATGAGATGCAGCGGGCGGGGACACTGCTCTTCCCGGCGATCAATGTCAACGACTCTGTCACCAAATCCAAGTTCGACAACAAGTACGGCTGCCGCCACTCGCTGATCGACGGGATCAACCGGGCCACCGACATCCTCATCGGCGGCAAGGTCGCCGTTGTGTGCGGGTACGGCGACGTCGGCAAGGGGTGCGCCGAGTCCTTCCGAGGACAAGGGGCCAGGGTCATTGTCACCGAGATCGACCCCATCTGCGCTCTGCAGGCCGCCATGGACGGGTACGAGGTCCGCACCCTCGATCAGGTGATTTCTCTCGCGGACTTCGTCATCACCTGTACGGGCAACAGGGGCATCGTCTCCGCCGAACAGATGTCGCGGATGAAGGACCAGGCCGTCGTGGGCAACATCGGGCACTTCGATGATGAGATCGACATGGCCGGCCTCACACGTTGGCCGGGTGTGACAAGGGAAAATATCAAACCACAGGTGGATCTGTGGAGATTCCCCGATGGGCATGCGATCATTGTTCTGTCTGAGGGGAGGCTGTTGAACCTGGGCAACGCCACCGGGCATCCGTCGTTCGTGATGAGCAATTCCTTCACCAACCAGGTCCTCGCTCAGATGGAACTCTATTCCGGCATGGCCCCCGGGGTACATGTCCTGCCCAAGATCCTCGACGAACAGGTCGCCCGTCTGCATCTGGACGCCCTGGGCGTTTCACTCACCCGGTTGACCGACGAGCAGGCGGCGTACATCGGCGTCAGCGTGGACGGTCCGTACAAACCGAACACCTATCGGTACTGAGGACATGGCCCCACATTGTCTCACCTATTGTCCGTGTCGGCATAATTATAGGAATATGCCGTAATATTGGTCGTACCGAGACCACTGTCACATTGCTGAAACATTAGGCGTGTGGAATATGTGGCCTGAAAAAGATTCCGAAAGGATGAGCATAATGTCACGTCTCACAAAAATTATTGCTGGCACCGCGATCGCGGCCCTTGCCCTGACCGGTTGTTCAAGCACAGACACACCCAGTGCGGAAAACTCCCTGGGTACCGTCACAGCAGGATCTCTCACTATCTGCACTGATGCACCATTTATTCCATTCGAGTACGAGGATTCCTCGACTCTTTCCGGCTATACGGGGTTCGACATCGATCTCATGCAGGCCATCGCCGACAGTTTGAGCATGAAACTTGTCGTCATGGACTCTGATTTCGACACCATCCAGTCCGGCGCGCCGATGGCCGCCGGTAACTGTGACGTTGGCGCCTCAGCCATAACAATCACTGATGAGCGCCGAACTAATCTCGATTTCAGTGATCCGTACTACAACTCGTTGCAGTCCCTGCTCGTGGCAAAGTCTTCGGGCATCACTTCCCTCGACGATCTGGCGGGGAAGAACCTCGGCGTGCAGACCGGTACGACCGGTGAGATCTATGCCAAGGCGAACGCGCCAGCGAGTACGGACATTGTTTCCTTCCCCTCGGATGGGGAGATGTGGCCCGCGCTCCAATCCGAGCAGGTGGACGCCCTTCTCGAGGATTATCCTGTCAACATGCAGCATGCTGAGTCCGATTCCTCGTACTCGGTCGTCGCAAAGTACGAGACTGACGAGAAGTACGGCTTCGCCCTGGCCAAGGACAAGAACCCAGCCCTATTGAAAGCCATCAATGACGCCCTGGCGAGTTTGAACGCAGATGGAACATACCAGACGCTGTATGACAAGTACTTCAGCTGATTGTTGAGAAGCCGTGGCTCTAGTTGATATTCGGCCGACCGTGCGTCGGCGCATGTCCCGTGTTGCGTCGTACTCGGTGTTCATCATCATCGTGGTGGTCCTCATCTTCGTTGTGGACTGGCCGCTGATCGGGAAGAATTTCTTCAATCTCACAGTGGCTGGCAAGCTGTGGCCGGGGGTTCTCCATGCGGCGTGGAACACGATTTGGTACACGCTTTTCGCCTTCTCGGTCGGCTTGGTCTTCGCAGTGATTTTCGCGCTGATGAAGATGTCGAAGGGGCCGTTCAAGTGGTTCGCCGTGGCGTACATCGAACTCTTCCGCGGGATGCCGGCACTGCTGACAATTTTTATTTGTGTATTCGCAATTCCCCTTGCTTTTAAGATCAAGCTGCCGGGGGGCACCATCGGCGGGGGATTGATCGCTCTCATCCTGGTGACCAGCGCGTACACGTCTGAGATCATCCGGGCAGGGATCCAGGCGGTGCCCAAAGGGCAGACGGAAGCGGCCCGATCTCTGGGCATGCCTCACCTGCGGACGACGATCACCGTGATCCTTCCTCAGGCTTTCCGCATCGTGATCCCGCCGCTCACCAATGAACTGGTGACTCTGTTGAAAGACACATCGCTATTGTACATTGCTGGCATGACGATAACGGCGAAAGAATTGACGACATTCGGCAAGGATGGTGTCTCGACATGGGGGAACTCGACCCCGTACGTCGTCGTCGCAGTCGTTTACCTGATCATCACGATTCCCCTGACGTACCTCATCGGGCGGCTGGAGAAGAAAATGGCGGTGAAGAAATGAGCGAAGCGTTACCCGTTGAGCAAAGCCCCGGTTATCGTCAGTACGATCCGGGCAAGGTTGAGGTCTATCCATACGACGGCACTGAGGCCCCGCCGATCCAGATCATGGATCTGCACAAGTACTTCGGCGAACTCCACGTGTTGAAGGGAATCGACCTGACCGTCCACAGGGGCGAGGTGGTGTGCGTCATCGGCCCCTCGGGGTCGGGGAAATCGACATTGCTTCGCTCGGTCAACCTGTTGGAATGGCCGACGAGCGGAAAGGTGTTGATCGAGGGGATCGACATTCAGGATCCGGATGTGAACCTGGACAAGATCCGTACCCGCATCGGCATGGTCTTCCAATCCTTCAACCTCTTCCCTCACATGACAGTATTGCGCAATGTCACCATCGCTCAGGAGAAGGTGTTGAAGCGCACGCCCGACGAGGCGCGCGAAGTGGCCCTGGACATGCTGGAGCGGGTGGGCCTGTCAGACAAGGCGCATTCCCATCCCTCGCAGTTGTCCGGCGGTCAGCAGCAGAGGGTCGCCATCGCGCGCAGCCTGGCGATGAACCCCGACATGATGCTCTTCGACGAGCCCACATCGGCGTTGGATCCCGAATTGGTCGGCGAGGTGCTGGAGGTCATGAGGGGGCTCGCCGCCGAAGGCATGACCATGATGGTTGTCACCCACGAGATGGGTTTCGCCCGGGAGGTGGGCAAAAGGGTCATCTTCATGGACGACGGCCAAATCGTGGAAGAGGGCCTGCCCTCTGACGTACTCGGCAACCCGCAACAACCGCGTACACAATTGTTTTTGTCCAAAGTGTTGTAGCCCCGCTCAGGTACGGCTCGGGTACGGATGTACCCCTAGTCTTGTTCCGCTTTCTTGTCCGGGTCTTGTCCTGGCTTCTTCCTGGTTTCGTCCGTACGGGGCGTGAATCGGGGTTGGGGTGCCGTCATGCCCCGTTTCACGCCCCGCTGGTGGCGTGCGGGGCGTGAATCGGGGTGTTGAGCGTGGTATGACCCCGTTTGACGCCCCGGCCAAATCTTGCGGGGCGTGAATCGGGCCTTCGGGGATCACTCTTGCCCGATTGGCGCCCCGTTGGGTTCTTGCGGGGCGCGAATCGGGAATTACCGTACGATCAGGCTCAGGTTTCACTCACGTACTTATCCACAAGGATGGCCAAAAACAAAAAAGTTATCCACAAATTTCACTTCTTGTGACAATTTGGGCACAGAAGTCCACATAGTCATAGGTATGAGAATCACTTCATCCGGCATCAACACGACATTAATGATGGCTTCTGTGCCATCTTTGCGCCCTCATGTTGTCACAACGACAGAGGCACTCCGTTCTGGAATCAGCGCCGACCAGTTGCGTGGCAAGCACGTGACGAGAATAACAAGAGGCGTATATCTTCGGCAAGGCCGCCTGGATGACTTCAGCGTACGGGCTGAAGCAGCATTGGCCGCCAGTGGTGAAGGCGCTGCATTATGCGCTCAATCTGCTCTTGAACACTGCGGAGTCGAATTGCCGCGAGCGGCACAAGACCAGAAGATACATGTGTTGCTAGGTCGCGGACAACGGGGTACGAGAGTGCCATGGATTCAAGCTCATCGACCAGAGATCCTCCCGCAGGTCAACGAGTATAAGGGGTTGCCGATCGTGGTACCGGGGGATTCATGGATGCAGATGGCGAGGCTCATGACCGTGTCAGACATGGTTGTCATGGCTGACGGCCTGATGCGAAGAAAGAACCCTGTCATGGACAAATCCGTGTTGGGCGATTATGTGTCGTCATGGCGTGAACGCAGGGGATATGCCCGGGGGATCAAGGCGTACGATTTGGCGGAACCAGGTACGGATTCGCCGCAAGAGACCCGTGTTCGTCTTTTGTTGATCAAAGCTGGACTTGGCAGGCCGCAAGTGAATTACAGGGTCCGCACTCCTTGGGGGTACCTTTTCTTGGATCTCGCTTATGGCCTGCAAAAAGTTGCCATTGAGTACGACGGCGCAATTCATGTGGGAGATATCAAACAAATGGAGCAGGATCGTACTCGGCGCCGATGGCTGGAGGACCAAGGTTGGAGAATCATCACTGTCACCAAATCTGACATGGCCCACGATCCCCAAGGCATCGTTTCATCCGTGGTTCTGGCCTTGGCAGCTGCTGATCGGACATACTGATGCTCCTATTGCCGCTGGCATGTCTTGGGGCCCACTCTGCGGGGCGCGAATCGGGGGGTTCTAGTGTTCATACCCCCGATTCGCGCCCCGTGGGAATTCAGCGGGGCGTGAATCGGGGAGATTCAGCGAGAAACACCCCGATTCGCGCCCCGTAAGGAACCGGCGGGG
>JGI24699J35502_11133796_pt1 | contig 15770 bp, 14 predicted proteins | sample TergutMp193P4_FD_35502 | JGI IMG/M metagenome (IMG submission 35502) | reverse complement strand
CGGCGGCTGGATACCCATTTTCTCGCCCTTACCGAATTGGGCGCAAAAGTTAAAACCGCCGACACTTTTACCTTCAGCGCAAAGTCGCTGACCGGCGCGGACATTTTTCTTGATGAAGCGTCGGTTACCGGGACGGAAAACGCGGTTATGGCGGCGGTACTCGCCAAAGAAAAAACGATTCTTACCAATGCCGCCGGCGAACCGCATGTGCAGGACTTATGTCAAATGTTAGTCGCAATGGGCGCGCACATTGAGGGCATCGGCTCAAACATACTGACCATCACCGGGGTGCCAAAATTGTCCGGCTGCGACTTTACCATAGGCGCGGATTTTATGGAGGTCGGCTCTTTTATCGGGCTTGCCGCCGCCACCAACGGAGATTTGCATATTGAGGGGACGCGCCCGCAGGATCTGCGCCCCGCCAAAATTGCCTTTGGCAAATTGGGCATTTCATGGGCGCACGAGGGAACGGTTATCCACGTTCCGCGCAACCAGTCGATGGAAGTTAATTGCGATCTGGGCGGCATGATCCCCAAAATTGACGACGCGCCCTGGCCGGGCTTCCCCCCCGATCTTACGAGCATTGTCACCGTGGTCGCCACGCAGGTAAAGGGGACGGTGTTAATCCACGAAAAAATGTTTGAATCGCGGATGTTTTTTGTGGATAAACTCATTGGAATGGGGGCGCAGATTGTGTTATGCGATCCCCACCGGGCGGTGGTTTCCGGTCCGACAAAGCTGCGCGGCTCTGACCTGATCAGCCCCGATGTCCGCGCCGGTATGGCAATGCTCATCGCCGCCCTGTGCGCCGACGGAAAAAGCGTTATACGCAACGTTTATCAGATTGAGCGCGGCTATGAACATCTGGTAGACAGACTCGCCTCCCTGGGCGCGCGCATTACCAGAAATGGCGACTAACGCAGCATGGATTTTGTAACCATTGACTTTGAAACCGCAAAATACTCGCGCGAGAGCGCCTGCTCCGTGGGTCTGGTAAAATACCTGAACGGAAAAGCAGCGGACACTTTTTACTCGCTGATACGGCCGCCCACACTCTACATCCGCCCCGATTTTACCGATATTCACGGCCTGACCGTAGACGATGTAAAAGACGCCCCCACCTTCGCGGACATTTGGGACAGCGCCGTAAAACCCTTTATCGGCGATCATATATTGGCTGCGCATAACGCCCCCTTCGACATGGGCGTACTCCGCGCCGTTCTTGAATGGTACGAACTGGAAGTTCCCGCCCTGCCCTATTTCTGCACCTGTAACCTTGCGCGTAACACCTGGCCCGGCCTGCAATCCTACGCCCTCACCGCCCTTGCCAAAACATTCGACATTCACTACAACGCCCACAACGCCCTCGACGACGCCATGACCTGCGGCAAACTCGTGCAAATGTCCGCTGAAGAATTCGGCAGCGGCGATATAAACGAACTGCTTGCCATCACCGGCATGGAAATGCGCCTGCTTGTGTAAAGCGCGGGGCTGATGTAAAATGAGTGCATGAAAAAAGCAATTCAATTTATCATTTTGACCTGTGCGGTCAGTTGGGCGGCGGCGGGAATAGCTGTTTTGCTTGGTTTGCGTGGCCCATCAACGCTGGTTATTAATGCGATTTACACGGTTTTTGCCGCCGGTTATATGCTGCTCCCCGCGGTTTGCGCGATAATTTTGCAGCTCTTTCATAAGGAAAAACCGTTTCGTAATTTAAATATTTCTTTCAAATTGAATCGGTGGTTTCTTATAGCGGGGATAGTGCCTATCATTTATTCCTTTATGACGCTGAGGATAAATTTACTGTTTCCCGATGTTTCCTTCTCGGTAACTGCCGAGGGGTTTCTTTCGCGTTTGCCTGCCGAGCAGGCGGAAATTGCCCTGCAGCAGCTTACACGATTCCCGCCCATTGTTTTTCTGCTTATACACATCGCAAATGCCCTGATTGCCGGTTATACGATAAACGCCCTTTTCGGTTTGGGTGAAGAACTGGGATGGCGCGGTTATTTGCTTAAAGCCTTGCACAATAAAAAGTTATTACCCGCCTCATTGATTATCGGTACGGTGTGGGGCTTATGGCATTTTCCGCTTATCCTGCTGGGGCATAATTATCCGCAGCACCCGGTGGCGGGAGTGGGGATGATGGTTATTTTTTGCATTTTACTCACGCCCATGATGATCTATATCGTCATAAAATCGAAATCGGTAATTACCGCGGCTATTTTTCATGGATGTAACAATGCTATCGCCGGAATTACTATTTTGTACCTTTCAGGCGGTAATGACATTACCAATAACGTAACGGGAATTGCGGGATTCATCGCCCTGTTATTGATGAATGGCGCGTTTTATATTTTTGATAAATATATTAGCAAAGAAAATATTTTTACGAGAATAATAGGTGAATATTAAAGATTAACAAATATAACCTATCAATCTATCTATCAATCTTAAACGCCGCGTAATGTCCCGGCGTTAGGTGAATATCAAAAACACTCTCATTTTCATCGGCGCTCACCAGCTTAACAGGGTTAGCTCTCAGTTGAATTCTCAGCAGCGGAACAAGCGAGGCGCCGCTTTGATTGATACGGACGCGCACCCATTCCGGCCGGTCCAGAAACGACTGCAGAATGAAAATATCGTTATCATATAAAAACAACCCCACGCGTCCAACGCACTCAATCGTTACGGGTAAATCCAGTTCTCTGCGGATTGCCGTAAGCGTCTCCGCCGGCAATTGGTATAAATCAGCGGGCGCGTCGGGAACAGTCAACACATATAACCGTCCCTTGCCATACGCGCCGCACAACAGCAGGGGGTGGCTTGAATAGGGAGTAAGCGCCGACGAAAGCGTCCACACATCGTTTTCATTGTACGCGACATGGGGCATAATAATGGGGCTATCCGCTTTTACATAACCGCAGTTGTTCGCGCCAAAAACGCTGTTGGTAAAGGTATCCGCGCTTATTTTTCTGGGTGTAATTTCAACAGGTAAAATATCTTCAATACCCTTGCCGGAAAGTTTTTCGTACAGCCCGCTTGTTATAAATACTTTGCTTCCCTGCAATAAACTCTCTTTAATTTTTGCGATAATCTCTTCGTCCCATGCGGCATCGGCGGTTAAAAACAACACCGGCGCGTCTTTCGGGTAATATGGATACGGATCCAGGGGAATGCCGGTCATTCCCAAATGTTCATGGAGCAGTCTTTCTCCATGCGAGTGATACGGTTTATAACAGGCAACGCCTGACGGCTCTCCCGTCTGCCCGATAAACGAATCCGCTTCATCATAAAACGCGCCCACGGCGGCGGCATAAGAAGGAGCGTAGACCAGCAGCGGAAAACAAAACAGCATCTGTTCGCGGCATTTGGAAAAAAGAGTCAGATACGCCTGCTGCACATAATCTTCCAGACTGCATTCAAACAGATCGTACCATCCGCCGCCGTTTTTGCCGGGCTTGATATGCTCAAGCAGGCGGGGCAGGAAGTAACTTAAATAACGGGGCAGGTTTTGATGCGTATAATGGGGGTTTCGCGTTTCAGTGCCGGTGTAGATCATGTCGAATAACTTTGGTTCGTCTTCCAGATTATAACCGTTAGCCTGAAAACTGTCATACCAGTTGGGAAATTTAATAATCATATTTACATTGGGGTTTGCGGCTTTCGCGTTTTTAATTATTACATTTTCGGAAATGTCGTTCATCAGCGCAAGCCGGAACGAAGCCCAATCACGATCCCCTTTTTCTTTAATACAGGACTCGCAGCGGCAGTTGGTAAAATAAAAATCATCCAGTATCACTTCGTCAAAAAGCCGCGCGGTATAAGCGGCAATTTCCCCCAGCCTTTTGCGGTTTTCGGGATCGGTAAAACACATACTGCCCATCAATGTCTTTTTCACGGTAGTCGTAATCCCGCCCGAAACCGCGTATCCTTTTTCGATAAATAACTTTTTTATCTTTTCCATTTTTTCGCGTTCAACAAGAACTTCCGAGCGGTACGTTTCCAGATATATCTTGTCAAGTTTGATATACTTTCCGGCTTTCTCGATGTCGGCCCTGATTTGATCCGGCGAATTGTCGTTTAAGTAACCCGCAGGCGCGTAAGTAACGGTTAAAAAGTTCTTGTAATGCATAATTTACTCTCCTTATTCAAGCTTTCAAACTATTTTTCCGGCAATAATATCACCTGCGTGGGGCCGTTCGGCAAAAGCTGGGCGCAGATCCGCTGAATATCCGCCGGAGTAACGGCGTCGTAATACTGAGGGCGGCGGTTAAGGCGGGACAAGGGCAGATTCAACAGTACGGCAGAATTGGCGTAGCTTTGGGCGATGTAGGAGTTGCTTTGCATTGAGGTTTCCCATTCTTTTTTCAGAGCTTCCACGGCTTTACCAAAAATGTCGCGATTGATGTTTGCCGCCGTTTGATTCAACAAGGTGACAACCGCGGCGCTGAGTTCCGGCACTCGTTTGGGGTCGCAGGCAAAATACACCTGCATTATAAGTTCGCCCTGAGGAACAGGCGAGATGCCCACGCCCGCCGATATTGAGTAAACGCCGCCGAGTTTTTCGCGTATTTCATCGTCCATTCTGATGTCAAGATATTCGCCTAACACCTGCGCGATTGAACTGAGTTCTTCGGAAAAGGGAGCTTTGGAAAACCATGCCATAAATACGGTGCTTTGCTCTTCTTTTCCTTTGTTAACGTTATTAACAACTTTTCCCGGGCGGGAAATGGCAAGGTCTGTCCATGCGTTCCAGTTTTCACCGGCAGGAGGAATCGACGCGAGGTAAATTTCGATAAATCGCTTCATTGCCGCAGTATCCAGGTTTCCGGTAAAGATAAAAGTATAATCGGCGGGGTTCAGCCCTTTGCGGATAAAATCCAGCGCCTTGCCGGTATCGGCTTTGGAGAGATCGCCCAGTTCCAGCGGCTTAAAGTAAGGGCTGCCGCCGTAAATTGTCCGGTTAATCTCATCGGAAAAAGCCGTCTGCGGATTTTCGCCGCGCAGGGCAAGGGCGGTCGCGTATTGATCCATCATCGCCTGTACCGCGACAGAATCGATACGGGGGTCGGTAAAATTCAGATACAGCATTTCGAACAGGGTTTTGAGATCGCCCGATGTAGAAGAGCCCTGAAAACCCCGGTAATAATGGGAAACCCAATAGGCAAGCGAGACCTGTTTCCCGGCAAGTTTGCGCGACATATCCGAACGCGACCAGGGGCCCAGGCCGGAAATTTGCACCATCTCAACGGCAAGGCGGGCGGACACATGATCCTCAAGCGCGGCGCCGGAGGTTCCGCCCCGCGCCATCGCCTGTAAAACAATTTCATCGTTTTTATTCGCGGTCGATTTCATGATAACCCGCGCCCCATTTTCCAATTCCCACATAAGCGCGCCGGTTTCCGCGTCAACGGATTCCGACAACACGCCGCCCCGGGACGGAACGGTTGAAAGCAGGTCGCCTTCAACAACGTCGGAACGCGGCGGGGCAATTTTCATTTTGCGACTTTCCGCTATCATTTGTTTGATGCGCGCGTCGCTGGGTAAACTTTCCCGTTCCGCTTCGGGGGCAAAGATGAACACCTGCAGATCATTGGCGGCAAAATAGTCTTTTATCGCCGCGTTAATGTCCTTTGCCTTGATGTTGGGCAGCATTTCCTGCAACGCGGCAAGTTCCCATTCCGCGTCCGCCAGATTCCCCCCCTCAAGATAATACGATGTGAGTAATCTGATATACTTGCTCGATTCCTGCCGGTCTTTTTCCTGCACTTGCTGCTGCACATAGGACACCAGCGTCTCCGCCGCGATTGCCATTTCCGCGTCGTTAAAGCCATAGCGGAGCAGGGTTTCTTTTGCCCGCAGCAATTCCGCAAGGCTCGCTTCGGCGCTGCCCGATTTTGCGCGCGCCTGCATTACATAAAAGCGCGAAGATGTCCCATAACGAGCCTCGCCCGTGCCGGCGTACATATAGGGAGTTTCCGGCTTGGTCAGTTGATCTTCAAAACGGAGAGACAACATATTGTCAATAAGAATGTCAATAACCTCACCGCGTAAAAACGCCACATCGCCGCGCCGCGCTTCACGTCCGCGCTTAAAATACAGGTTGATGGTAGTGTTGGTCAGTTCCGGATCGGTAAGGATAAGCGTTTCGATGTTTCCCTTTTTTGGGGGGGGCAGATCGTACAAGGGACGCTGAGTGGGGGCCGCCGGTTTTTCAATTTTGAAATGATCGCCTAACGAAGCCTCAAGCGCCGCGCCGTCAAAATCGCCCACCAGAATCAGCGCCATATTGTCAGCCTGATACCACTTTTTATAAAAACCCTCCAGCCGCGCAGCCGGCGCCTCTTCGATAATTTCCGGCAGCCCAATGGGCATTCGTTCGGCATAAGGCGAACCCCTGAACAATACCGGCAGCCATTCCTTCCGTATCCGGTCCCATGCCCCCAGCCGCATACGATGCTCTTCCATGATGACCCCGCGCTCATCATCAACATCTTTGGGATCAAAGGTGATGGCCCGCGTCCAGTCGTCAATAACCGCCAGCGCCATATCGGGAATACGCCGTACTCCGCCGCTGTCGGCCTCCACCGGCACCTCGATACCGTACACGGTTGAATCAAAAGAAGTGTAGGCGTTTACCTCCGGCCCAAAACGCATTCCCAGCGAGCGGAGGTAGTTTACCAGTTCCGCCTCGGGAAAACGCTCCGTACCGTTAAAAGCCATGTGTTCTACAAAATGGGCAAGACCCCGTTCATCGTCATTTTCAAGCACGGAACCGGCATTTACCGCAAGGGTAAGATACGCGCGGTTTTCGGGCATGGAATTTTCCAGAATAAAGTACCGTAAACCGCTGGGCAGGGTTCCCGTCCTGACCTGCTCCATAAAGGGAACCGGCGCGGCTAAACCGGCGTTGGGGAGGCTGGAACAGGCGCACAGCAACAGGGCGATAAATCCGATTGCTGCCATGATCTTTCGTATTTTCATATTATCCCGTATAATACTATAGATAAAAAAAGAAGAAAAGTGTAAAATATATGCAGAGGTGGCAAACATGAGATTAATTACCAGATCGGATTTTGACGGATTGGCCTGCGGAGCGCTTTTGTTACATTTGGGCCTCATTGACAGTTGGGAATTCGTCCATCCAAAAGATACCCAGGACGGATTGGTTAAAGTTACCGATAACGACGTTCTCGCCAATATTCCCTATGTTAAGGGCTGCAAGCTCTGGTTCGATCACCATTCCAGCGAAAGTGAGCGCCTGGGGCCTCGCACCTATTTTGAGGGCGTATCCCGCAAAGCCCCCAGCTGCGCGCGGGTGGTATACGAATACTACGGCGGCGATGAAAAACTCGGACGTTTCAGGGAAATGATCCACTATGTGGACAAGGTAGATTCGGGGAATCTTATCTCCGATGAAATCCTCCATCCCCACGGGTGGGTTCTGCTGGGCTTCATCATGGATCCCCGTACCGGACTTGGACGCTTCCGCGATTTTACCATCGGCAATTACGAATTGATGAAAACGCTTGCCCGCGCCTGCGCCGAAAAAGATATTGATGAAATTCTTTCCATGCCCGATGTTAAAGAACGGGTAGATGTGTATAAGGAACAAACGGAACTGTTCCACGAAATGCTCCAAAAGCGCGCCAAGGTTGAAGGCAACGCGGTTGTGGTGGATCTCCGCGGCGTAGACCCCATCCATGCGGGAAACCGCTTTCTTATCTACACCCTGTTTCCCGATCAAAATATGTCGATATGGGTGGTTGATGGAAAGGACAAGGCCAACGCCGTTATTACCGTGGGTTACAGCATAATCAACCGAACCGCCACCGTGAATGTCGGCAGTTTAATGCTCCACTACGGCGGCGGCGGCCATGATAAGGTGGGAACCTGCCAGGTCCCCTATGCGGACGCCGACAAGATCATCGCGGAAATTGTGGGAAAGGTGAAGTAAAAACCCTGCTCCCCCTTAACGGCTTGACATAGAGTCCTCAATAAGTGTATAAATTCATCAAACAGGCTGCGATTATTGGAGCGGTGTCCGAGTGGTTGAAGGAGGCGGTCTTGAAAACCGTTGTGCCGCAAGGCACCGGGGGTTCGAATCCCCCCTGCTCCGTTGTTAAAAATCCTGCGGATTTTTAACTTGGGAGTTTTGCTTTGCAAAACTCCATGACCCGTATGGGGGATTCGAACCGGCAAATTGACATAATGGCGCTTTAGTGGTATCATAGACTTTGTTTTATTTGGAGCGGTGCGAGAGCGGCCGAATCGGGCTCCCTGCTAAGGAGTTGTGCCCCGAAAGGGTACCGGGGGTTCGAATCCCCCCTGCTCCGTTGTTAAAAATCCGGTGGATTTTTAACTTGGGAGTTTTGCTCTGCAAAACTCCATGACCCTGTAATGGGGGATTCGAACCGGAGCGTTGCTGTAAGAATTTCAAGGCGTAAGCCTTGCTACAGAAAATTCGGCACAGGATGTGCCGGGCAACGCGGAGGCGGGGGTGGAAACCCGAAACAGGATGTTGAGGGTTGGAACCCCGAATCCCCCCTGCTCCGTTGTTAAAAAACCGAGGTTGTAGCTCAGCTGGATAGAGCATCAGATTGCGGATCTGAAGGTCGCACGTTCGAATCGTGTCAGCCTCAAAAAGCTAATTCCTTATGTGACAAAGGATAACAGAAGGTGCAAGTTGATGGAGACAGTACGATGTACCCTGGAGGATGGGAAAGAGCTCACCCCTGAAGAACATGCAGCAATGGCAGCCCGGCTTGAAGCGGCATCAAAGCGCCCTTATGTCTATGACCCGGATTGTCCCTTACTAACCCCTGAACAACTGGCAGAATTCCGCCCGGTTAATTTTGCAACTATGGAGGAACGGGCACAAGCTATGCGGGAAGCGAGAATGTAGAGAATAAATAATATTGGCTTTTCTTGCTCTAGTTCTCGTTGGCTGTATTACTTCGCCTGGTTCTATCAGGGCAAACTCTACCGCCGAATTGCCAAATATTCAGGAGACCTATCAGGATAGGTTCTCCCGAACAGAGCGGGGTATGTCCCTGCCTGCGTTCCGTGCTGTGTGGCCGAAGCCCCAAAAACGGGGAAATTAAGCTGGCCCGGCATGACAATTCCTGTACCTTTTAAGCGAATCAAGGTTGTTGAGGGCAAAAACGGGAAGGGAGTCTATATCTGCTGGGAGAATGGCAGCAAGTGCCGGGTAAAATTCAAGGGGGATGGCTACGAGATCAGGTATTACTTGTGGCGATTGAACGGCAATCGGGGGAAAAATAAGATAATCGGACGAATTTTAACAAAAACCTCTTGACAAAAGTGGGAATTTGTGGAAAAATATAGGTAAGGTAAGGTTTTTACCGCAAAATTGAGGAGAATATGACGTTACAGGAAGCTTGTAAGCTGGATGCGGCAGGGTTTCAGAAGGCCTGCCAGGATACGGAATCCGGCATGAACAACATGGACCCTATAAATGCTGGTACTGCGCTTGATGAGGCGGTAAAGAGTTTTGGCGCTTTTGAGTCCACTCCCCAAAGTATCTTGGCAGTTCACAATGTGGGAAAATCGTGTCCGTGACTGACGTGGAGAGTTAATTCACTTGCATACCATTACACCTGAGGCGCTTGAAGCGTTAAAATGTGCCATCTCAGAAAAATACCATTCTTATATGAAATCTTACCGTACAGTTATATGGCCTACGGTGACAACAATCTGTCCTGATAAAAATGCTTTTATGCATGGCGGATTTAGCCAGGTTAATTTTGATATTAAAAATCTCAACTTGGCTATAGATGAAATAATACAAGACATCGTATTTATTAAAGATCGTCGCGGTTCTCTTATATCAAAAGATGCTCAAGGACAGCCGCTAATATCACCGGGAAAACTTGCAGGCGTAATTACATTCCGGCTTTCAAAACGCCATATAGTCCACAGTGATTACCGTTGCCTGGAATGCAAAGTGCGTTGTGTATCCAAACTTAATACAGAATTTGCCCTCCAATGCGGTGCAGAATTTATAGGCGTACAATTTGAAACCATTGACCCACTCTTACAAAAAGAACTTTTTTACCAACTGACATCGCGCCATGTAAATCAAGAAACCCTCGGTTTAATATTTGACACAATTAATGTTTTTTATAAAAAACCTGTAGGGCAACACAAGCCCTAATTAAACGGTTACAGTGATATGATATTTTTGCGGATCTGAAGGTCGCACGTTCGAATCGTGTCAGCCTCAAAAAGTAAATCTTTATCTGAGGGGAGTGCAGGTATGTCAACCGTGAAAGCCTACCCCGAAATTGCCCGAAAACTCGCCCAGATTGCCTATATAAACGGCAATCTGGAAAAACTCAACGAGACTGAACCGCTCCCTCCTGAATTTGACGAGATATTTTAGCCCAACGGGTTAACTTTGCAAGGACGCTTGATCTTTGAGTATTTTGGCTCATAGTACTTCTTAGCTGAAAAAAACATTCTCAGAAAAATCCCTTTTCACTTAATAATTTTTTAACTTCATTAATTTTCTTCTTATACTCTTCTTCATTTTTTTTATCATCCGGATCATCAGGATTAGACATATATCCAAACGCAGGATATGCGGGTAAATTTTCACCTGTTCCATCTTCATAGAAACGCATATGCCTGTCATTAGTCATACGATGTTGACAGTAACAATCCATATATTCTTTACCACCTTTTTTGCCAAAACAAAACTGTATTCTCCAGCTTTTTTCAATTAATCCACTTTCCCTGTTCTCCAGTTTATATTCCGGCAGTTTTATGCCCCAATGAGAAAACATAGAATCAAATTCTTGTTTAATCTTTTTTAGCTTACACCATTTAGATATAAAAATAAAACCTTCTTTTTCCATATCAGCAACAATGGAATGTAAATCGTCTTGTCCACTATTGACTTCAGGTACAAAAAAACGATCTATGCCATCATTAAATGTAGAAAAAACAGAACTTAAAAATTCATGTTTTAAATCATCGTTATTACTAAAAAAAGTATCAAAATTTCCCGCATGAGGGATCCACCTATTTCCCTTTTTTAGCTTTCCCCACATATGGAATCCGCCAATTACTTCTCTGTGTTTTTTTAATTCCTCATTGAATGATTCAATCTTCTCCATCGCCCCTTCTAAATTATCCATGCCGATTTCTTTATCTTCATTAATTATTGCACTGAATATTTGCGGATAATCAAGAACAATTTTTAAGTCAATATCTGAATTGCTTAAAATTTCGCCAAATTTCAACACATCGGAACTTGTTGATAATAGGAACTTTCCCTCTTTATTCATTGTTCCGAATCTATTTTCTATAACAATTGTTGTTGCAGGGAATCTACTTTTAAATATATCATAAAAAACCCTAAATATATTCAGAAATTGGTCAAACGAAGTACAATAATCATTAAATGGGGGATGGATTTCCAATACCTCTGGCGGTTTATTTGAGCCTATCAGTAGCTCGATAAATATGAAAAAATCTTTTGCCCATTCTCTATTAAACCACAATTGCGGTATGTTATTTTTTTTTGCTGACGTAATATTATCAAGATGTTTTAAAACATTTGAACAAAAAGCTCTTGCACCAAATGAATACTCGGTGTGCAAAGAATAATGAGTATTGGTAGAAATCTTTTCTATATCAAAGTTTCCGGCAATTTCACATATATTGGTCTCAATGTGAAACGGATAATTTAATTTATGATATTTAACAGGTATCAATCTTGACATTATGATTTTCCTCCAATACAATCAAATATTTGACCGTCTTGAAGTAAGATAATAGTATGCCCAACAAATAATTCCTTGAATTTCTCCGGCGTTTCCGTGTGAATAGGGATAATGCCGCATTTTGGTTTTACCGTATCAAAAAGCAAGCCTAATGTTTTTACATCGGCGTGTCCGCTTGTATGTTTATATTCATATTTAAACGGTTCGATAAAAGCGTCAAAATTTGGATTAAATGCCGAATTGTTCTCATCTAAATAACCCTTCCACATGGAATAATATATCTTTGTTTCATCTAATTTAGAGTATTCATCTAAAATTGGTTTAAAACTATCATTTGGTCTGATAAGCATACAAAAGCCATGTTTATCCAGATATGGTTTTAATTTGCCTGCAAACTTAAAAGCATTTTTACCCATACGTCTTAACTCAAAAAAACGCCCCGCCGGATTTATTCCTTGGTCATAATCAATATCGTAAAATGTAGTATGCTGTTTATGTAATTCTGAAACAATTTTCAAAACTTTAGTTTGATAAGAATCGCAGACAAAACAACGCCTTGCCTTTTTTGCGGCATGATATAACGAGAATATCCTGTCAATATTGGTAGAAGAAACTATAACAAAATTAAATTTATTTTTTTTGAATTGATTTTCAAAGTCTTTCCGTAACTCCTGTTCTGTTTGTAAAACAGCATCCGGGCGTTCGATATTTGAACCTTCGGAAATTATATAATCAATGCGTTGTGCGTATTTTTTAAGCATTGGCACAAATACTTTGCTCTTTAAACCATGTCCTCTGAAATCACCTGTATGCAATACCCGTTTACCATCTGCTTCAACGATAAACATATAAGCGTCAAAAGCGGAATGATCAATAAATAGCGGTGTTATTGTTATTTCGCCAACTTTTATTCTCTGCAATGGCTTAAAAGTATTTACAGTTTTTAGACGGTTTAAAATATTTTTATGTTTTTCCGCCTCTGTTTTATCTGGAATATGCGACAACCTTTTTTCAAGACATTTATATATCTCTAAAGCGGTTTTACCTGCAAATATGGGCAAATTGGAAACCGTATCACATATTTTCCCTATATGATCTCCGTGGTAATGGGTTATAAACAAAGCGCTTTTTGAAACATCACCGCAAGTTAATCCGTCAATTTTGAGCAATTTATTATTGTCGTTTTTAGTACCGGGCAATTGTTCGCCAAAGTCAATAAAAACTTTATAGCCGTTACTTTCAATTTCAGTTACACAACCGCCTATTTGACTTGTTCCGCGATGTATTGTTATTTTCATTTGCTTCCCAAAGTATTCGAGAAAAAATGCCTGCCTTTCTTGCTCTTTGGATTAAGATCAAGAGTGTATATCGGTTCTCTAAAATAAAATGCGCCATAGGCAACAGTCTTTATTTTTTTATCTATGTCATCGGCATATTTCTTTATCCAAGCTTTCTCACAATCGCCAAAAACAAGAAGAGGTTTACACTCAACTTTCCAATTATTTATTTTTAATTTCTTTACATCCGGCTTAGTAAGCCCCAAATCATTTTTTATCTGTAAAACTTTTTCATAATAAACAAGAATGTTATCTTGATAATCAACGGCAAATTCATGGTATTTTTTAAGCTGATCATGGATATTTTCTTTACCTTTTCCTGATTCAACAAACAGTCTTGGATCCGCCATTGTCTTTACTTCGATCAGAACAATCTTTTTGACGCTTTCGTCTAAACGAACAAGATCAATACGCCCATGTTTTTCTGTCTGAAGTTCGGCATCAATAATAAATGTATCTTTAGCTATGAATTTAAACTGTATTGCTTTTTCAGATTCTGTGCCATAGTATTTCTCTATGCGATCCATCACGGCTTTTAGTTTTTCATCTTCAAATTGTGAAAAATCCATTGTTTTGATCTGTTTTGGAAACTCCACACCATTTTGAGTTAGTGAGAGCGATTGATACCTGGCATCATTTTCGAGTGGTATATATTTGGGATGAATTTGAGCCGCAAATATTTTTTTGCTAACATCGTACCGTAATTGAGAAAGAATAGCCCCGCCATTGTAATATACATCTATAGTGTTTCCCTGACGAATCTGAATAGAAATTTTTTCGTTTTTCTTTAGATTTTCCCACCAGGGATATTTCCCTGTCTTTAATTCATCAAAGGTCTTGTTCGATGGGTCCAAATTTGTCTCGAATGATTTACCCATATTATGCCTCCTTAAAATTATACCTGATTTCATTATTGTAGCCAAAAAATATACACGGTCAAGGGCATTTGTTGCATTTCCCTAATTACTTAGCCACTCCAATCCTGCGAAGCCACGCCGTTACGTCCCTGTTCGGGACGGTTACTCTGGTGTTGTCATTCGGGTTTCGGTCAAAGGCGCTGACGTCAATACCTTCTTTGAGAACGGCTTTTGGGCTTAATTTTTTTATGTCGTCAAGGCTGCGCCCAAAGCGGCTGCCGCCGTGGGTAACAAGGGGGTATATCGTCTTGCCCGAAAAATCGTAGGCTTCAAGGAAGGTAAAAACCGCCATGGGCAGAGTTCCCCACCAGTTCGGGTAACACAGAAACACCGTGCCGTATTGCGCCATGTTGGCAACACTTCCCGAAAGAGCGGGGCGGGCGTTACTGTTTTGTTCCTCTTTTGCCACTTTGGTACATTCATTGTAGTTGTCGGGATAAGGCGTTACCGTTTTTATCTCGAACAAATCGCCGCCGGTTGCCTGCGCTATTTGTCCGGCAAGCGCCTTCGCGTTCCCGCTCCATGAAAAATAGGCAACAAGAATTTTGTTGCTCCCTGTTTGCGCGCTTACTTCCATGTGTACCCCCAAAAAAAACAGGATAAATACCCAAAACATCTGCCTTTTCATAACGAACCTCCTATTGTATCTTTTATTTTCATACCATAATAAGCCGCAAAAATAAATAGTCCCATTACCGATAGGGTTTCGGCAAAAAATAAAATAGACGGTCTTGCTGGCGGCCAATAATCAAAAGAAAACCCCAGAAACAATTTTGCGAACATATCCCGGTCAAAAAACGACCACACGCCGAAAGCGGCAAAAAGGCAGGCAAGAATACGCACGGCAATAATAATGAAATTATTTTTGTTAATGAAATTTGTAAAAATTCCCCAATGAAGCCCAATGTGAACGCCGATTAAGGGCAAGCCCCAGTAAGCGGTGGTCGTGTGTATTTGCCGTAAAACCATATCGCCCGGCAAATTCAAAAAAGAAAGCACAATACGTGATTGTAAAAAACCTGTAATGACTAGTGTCGCCATAGTAAGAGCAAGCAAGGCATTGACTGTTGCCATAATAACGCGCCGTGCGGTATACACACCTTTCCCAATATTTTTATACCAGCGATAGTTGATAACATTATGAGCAATGAACAATACGAATACAAAAACGCCGATCCATTCATGGGCGATGTCTCCTATTATACGGTAGGCGTAAGCGCATAACAAAAGAATTGTCATGCACAAATCAATGATAATTCGCACCGCTAATGCGCTATTCATCGTGCCGTTATCCCATTCCTGCGAAGCCATGCGGTTATGTCATTAGGCAGGGAAGAACCGCCTGAATAATGAACCGAAAGCGCATCGCCTAATTTTGCGTTGGGTGCAAGTTTTGCTATATCCGTAAGGCTTTGCCCGAAACGTCCGCCGCCATGACTGCAAAACGGTATGATTGTTTTTCCTGAAAAATTGTATTCTTCCAAAAATGTTGCGATTGGCATAGGTATTGTAGCCCACCAGTTAGGATAGCCAAGAAAAATTACATCATATTGCGCCATATTTGTAACATGAGTCCTGAGCGGTGGTCTCGCTTGCGCCCGTTGATCTCTTTGGGCTTCCTGTAGAACGGTGTTGTAATTCTGTGAATACGGCGTAACAGTTTCAATTTCAAAAAGGTCTCCGCCAACCCTCTGATGAATTTGCTGTGCTATTCCCCGTGTATTCCCACCCCACGAGAAATACGCAATAAGAATTCTCTGGCTCTG
>JGI24699J35502_11133797_pt1 | contig 15781 bp, 13 predicted proteins | sample TergutMp193P4_FD_35502 | JGI IMG/M metagenome (IMG submission 35502) | reverse complement strand
AAAGTCCCGTCAGGGACGTAATGCGGAAAGGAAAACATGTTGTCCCCGGCGGGACAAGGAGTGAAGGAATGGCGTTTTTCTACCAATATAACGTCCCCGGCGGGACAAAAAAGAACGAGTATTTTTGACACATTTTTTTACATTCCACCTGCGGGGATAGCCGGGTATAACATCCGATAAATCATTAAGAATTATTATTAAGGCATGCTGAATAAACAACTTATAACAGATTGAATAACCAATCACGTTGTTCTTTTAAAACTCCGTTTTTACCTTATTTTTTTAACAAAACAACCTCAGTAGCCTTGATTTTCAGACAATTAAACAACCTCATTCCCTCATTTGTATTGAAAATCAAAAAGAACATTATCAAAAAGATAAATAAGGTAACAAGATTGGTGTTTTTGATTGTAATTTACTGCTACTGAGGTTGTTTTGTTAAAAAAATGAGGTAGAAATAAGGTTTGTCAATCCTTAAATTTATAGCTTTACAACTCCTTTGCGGAAGATGAACTGTTATAAGTTATTCTTTTCGCATGCCTAAGTATCCGACGGAATTTATTTTATGCTATTTTAAACGCGAAGATGCAAAGCCACAAAGATTTTAAAATTCGCGTCTTTCCGTCTTTGCGGCTTGGCGTTTACAATATAAATTATTTTTTGAGACATGCTTATATTACAATTTGTAACTTACGCCGACCGTTCCGTAAACATTATACATCTTGAAAGGAACGCCCGTAAAATCGGAATGAAAAACAGGCGTTAATCCCCAGGCCAGTTGCCCCCGTATCGCAAACCGTTTTGAAAAACCCCGTTCTCCGGCTGCTTGCAGTCCGAAATCGAATTTGTTCAGTTCGTCGGAAAAATCAAAGCTTGCTTCGTTCACTTCGGTCTTATCACCGGTCGGATCGCCTTCCCGGATGTATCCGTTCGAAGCCGTTCCGGAAAAACCCGAACTGTAAAGATATGCCGCATAAACACCCGCTTGCACCAGCCATTTATCTGATATGTGATAAGAAGCCATGACAGGAATGGTCATATACGAATTTTTGATTTTGGTTTCATTATGTCCCGTAAAGGTTCCGATGTAGGTTTTATCGTTCATTTTTATTTCCGTATGCAGATTCAAAACGCTGTCTTTCACGGAAAATCCTTTATAGTCGAACGAGAGCCCGGCCGTTAATCCCCATTTATTGTTGAACCGGCGGGTTGCTTCGAATGCGACATGCGGGGCAAATAAGGGCGGAGAATATTTTTCGATCTTTCTCACTTCAACCGGCATCGGCAAAGGAGAGGTTCCTCCGATATTGTAGCCCGCATTTATTTTAAATTCCCACGGATGAATGACTTCCTGAGCGTTTATATTCGAAAGAATTGATGTTGCGGAAATTAATATTAAAATGGTATATCTCATATTTTGCGATTAATAATTTAATACATCATAGTATAATTTTACATTGTCGATAACCAATCGGCTTCCGGGACGTCCTTCGTAATAGTATCCGCGATTCCCGGTAGAAAATACAATGGTGATTTTGTATTCGTTATTTTCCAGCTCTTCCGGAACAAAGGGTGTTGTGTAGGAATCATAATCAAAATAGACTTCAAAAGGTACAAATGTATTACCCTGTATTATTTCCGTCGGGTTTACTTCGGCCCGGGCAATAACATTTGGCGAAGAACCGATGTTATCGCCGTATAAATATTGCACGTTATCGTCTGTTTTATATATAACGGAATAAATGGCACACGTATCTCTTTTTCCCGGAGTGCGCGTTCCGTCGGCGTTGATGTAATCTTCTGTTCCTTCTTGATAGAGGTAATATCCGGTTAATTTAACCGGTTTTCCGCTGTTAAACGGAATGCCGAATTTGGTCGATTTCAGCGGATCCGTCAATCCCGTCAAGACGTCGAATCCTCCCAGATAAAGCGAACCGGCTAAACAAGGAATATTTATTCCGCTGACGATTTTTCCCGGTCCGACCATGCTCCTCAATTCGGCGGCCCAATCTCCCGAAACACAAACGTTTGTTTTTCTTACGAGATATTCATCGGCCGGTTTACCGGGGCTGAGCCAGACAATTGCCGTTCCGTTGTTGCTTGAATACCATTGAAGGGTCGATTGTTTGGGATTTTCGTACAAATAACCTGAACTGAATTTTACCCAATTTTCAAAATCGAAAATTTCGGGAAAATCTTCTACTTGAATAACAGCATACAATTTGGAGTGAACTTTGTCTTCCGAAGTTACTTTTATGTAAAAGAGCGTATCGTTCACGGGATATTTATCGATTCGTTCCCAAGTGGCATTGGGCGTCACGGTCAAGCTGAAAGCGGAGTCTTGCAACGAGACATCTTTTTTCGGATAGGCTACAATATACTTATTATAAATCTCAACATTCTTGATTCGTTGACTGCCTTCCGGAAAATAAAACGTGAGGATATCCGCTTCGGGATCCGGAGGCGTACTTTGGATGCAACTTGTGAACAATAGCGGTAAAACGGAAAGAAAAAAGATAAGATTTCTCATAGATACAATTTTTGACAAAAGTACGTTTTTTCGGCATATAAAAATAAAAGCTTGACTAAAAAGAGTTGATTTTCAGTCAAGCTTTTAAAAATGTAAAGTATATGTCGGAATAGTCTATATTATTATGAATATAAAGATACAAAAGACACAAAGTCGCGAAGTTTTACCTTTAATTTCTCGTAGTGTCTTTGCGCCCTTCACGCCTTTGCGTTTAAAATATAAACTATTTTTTTGACATATTTATTTGAAAAATATTATTCTTTGTTTCCGTCAAAAACGACATTAAACGTACCGCCCGGAAACGGCAACCCCCCCGGTACGTCAATCGCCGCAATATTAATCTTAGCTATGCCTGCCGAAGTAATGGTACCGTTTACTTGTATCGGAATGGTTACTTGTGTCGGAATTACATCCCACGTCGTATTTCCGGTAATGCCGTACACTCCATTATTGAAGGTAACATTCGAAGTACATTCTACATCAAGTGATATATCTCCCAAAATAGGAAGATTTTGGTTCTCAATCCTTAACGTTACCATCGTGTTTGAATTTCGGGTTACGGTAATAATAAAATTCTCGTCGCTAATGGGACCCCAACCATTATCCCCCATGTCCATGCTCAAAATACCTTTGTATGTTCCCGCAATTTCTTTTGCATAATCGGGATTATCATCATCATCATCTCCACATGACGTAAAACCAATGAATAATGCCGATGCCAGCATTAAAAGAAAAAATTTGTTTTTAACTTCCATAATTGTTTTTTTGATTAGTTATTAATTGATTATTGAGTATAGTTCCATACAGGTATTTCGTCTTATGCCGGATGTTTGCACAAAGATACGATTTTTTATCCAAAATGTCTGCTTTTCACCAATTCAATCATTTCTTTAAATATTGCGGATCCCAAAATATAGGTCGTTCCGGCATAAAACACAATCCCTGCGGTAATTTGTGTAAGCAGCAGAACCGCTTCGTTTTGAATGACATACTTCAACAGGTAAATGCCGACGGCCATTATTGCGGCAATGACGAAATACGGTGAAATATCTTTCAACTGTTCATGAATCCGGTAATCGATTTGCTTTTCGGAAAAAACACAACTGATGAAAAATCCGATGACGCTTACGCTTGTCACACCCCAAATCAAACAGGTGATTCCGTAACGGAAAGTCAATAAAACAGCCGATAAAATCAGTAATTTCCGGATGATTTCAAAAATCAGCGAAAGAGACGACAGTCCTTTTACATACAACACATTCATATTCAACGCGATCAATGCCGTAAAAGCGCCTCCTGTCGCCAGAATCTGCAAATAAACCGCCGCGGTATGCCATTGGTCTTTCAGCAGAACATGAATCAACGGAACGGCAACGGCAGCCAATCCGAACATGACGGGGAACGAAACGAAAGACGTCACCCGGATGATTTTACGGTAACTGCGCTTCAATCGGCGGTTATCGTCATTGATCTGCGACATGACAGGATAGGTGGCCGTTTGCAGGGAACTGCTGATAGTGCCGGACGAAAGGTCGGAAAATTTGCCGGCTTGCGAGTAAAAACCAACTTCGCGGGGCGGATAGTACCGTCCGATCAAAATCGGACAAATATAATTGAACACGGCATTCAAAATTCCCGTTATCATCAGTTTGGAACTGTAGCCCCATAATCCCCGGATCACTTTCGGGTCAAAAACAAACGACGGTTTCCATGAGGAAACCATCCAAAGCCGGAGATTTCTTATCGCGATAAAGATCAGATTTTGAAGCACCAGCGTATACACGCCGAATCCTTTATAGGCCATAATGACGGCCGCCGTGCCCGAAATCAACAATCCGGAAAGGTTGGCCGTCGTAATCGATTTAAAATCAGTCGCCCGCGTAAATACGACAATTTGGACGAAAGCAAGTGCATTCAGAATTAAAGCCAGACCATTCAACCGGCAAACGGAAACAAGGATCGGCTGCCGGTAAAACGCCGCAATCGCCGGAGCGCAAAAAAACAGCGTCAGGTATGCGGCAATGCTTATTCCGATGTTAAGCAAAAATACCGTCGAATATTCTTTCGGGGAAACCGTCGATTGCCGAATCAAGGCATTGCTGAAACCACTGTCCAACAATACCATCGCCAGCACATTGAATACCGCAATCATACCCATTAATCCGTAATCCGACGGCGTCAGGAAATTCCGGGCCAAAATGATTCCGATCACAAACGTAATCGCCTGTTGTCCGAATTTATCGATAAAATTCCACGCAATCGCCGAAGCGGTTTTTTGCTTTAAATTGTTTGGCATCCGGTCTTTATTTAGCTCACCATCCGAATGCTTGTTTATCGCTCATCCACAGTCCCTGCACTTTCATGATTTGTTCGATGACATCCCGTCCGCAGCCTTTTCCTCCCGGAATGGGCGAGATGTAAGTTGAGATTTCCTTGATTTCCGGTGCCGCGTCTGCCGGGCAAACGGGCAATCCGACGATTTTCATGATTTCATAATCGGGAATATCATCGCCCATGTAAAGGATTTCATCGGGCTTCACCCCTGTTTTTTCCATGAAATCTTTCAACGAATCGGTTTTGATGCCGGCGCCCATATAAATATGAGTGACACCCAACCCTTCGAACCGTATCCGGACGGATTTGGTTCTTCCTCCGGTAATAATCCCCACATGATAACCTTTTTTCACGGCCAACTGAATGGCATAACCGTCTTTGATGTTGATCGTGCGCATCGGTTCGCCGTTTGCATCCAAAACAATGACGCTTTCGGACAGCACTCCGTCGACATCAAACAACAAGGCTTTTATTTTTTTTAAATCATAATGAATCATATCTATTTACAATCGGACAATTTACTATTTACAATTTTTTAATATTCACTTAATCCTATCGGTATAAATTACCGGCTTATTTTTTACCTGTTACTAAGATGTCGTTGATGAATATTTTTGCTCATCAGTTCATAAATGGTTTTCAGACTTTCGTCGTTCAGCAACGCCGACTGTTTTTCCGTCACGCTTCGGTCGTACCGTACTGCCGGGCCGGTTTGGGCTTCAAACGGCGATAAGGAGTGTATTTTTGCCGCCGTTTCATCAATCAGCGGCTGCAACAGGTCAAACGGCAATTGCTGTTGTTGGAGGATTTCCGCTCCGATGTCATACATTCTGTTCACAAAATTGCAGGTAAAAACAGCTGCCAGATGAATGTATTTCCGCCGGTCGGAATTTACCGGTAAAACATGACGGGAAATGCTTTCCGCCAAAGCGGCTAATTGTTTTAATTCTTTTTCGCCGGATGCTTCGATACAGACCGGGGTTTCGGCAAAATCGATTTTCCGTGTTTTACTGAACGTTTGAAGCGGATAAAACACGCCGTAACTGTCGGAATACGGTGCAAAAATATCCATCGGAATGCTTCCGCCCGTATGCACCAATAATCCTTTCAGCGGCGGAAGTTGTTTCAATATTCCGGGCAGCGCATCGTCTTTCACCGAAAAAATATAGATGTCGGAATCGGTTCCGATATGCGGTATTTCCGTCGTATAATCCGTATCGACCATGGCCGCCAGTGTTTTCGCGGAATCGGCGGTACGGCTGTATATCCGGGAAATGCAAAACCCGTGTTCGTACAACGCCACGGCCAAACGAGTCGCCAGATTACCCGCACCGATTATTGTGATTCGAGGATGATCCAAATTTTTAACATTTAAACAGATTCGACGTGTAAAGAAAATCAAAAATCTCCATCCGGCAGCACGTTAAGAGAAAATAATTGAGCGATCAAGTTCTATCGCTTATCCGGTCATTCAATGATCCGGTTATTTATATCACCGAAAATATACAAATATTCAAATAATCATGTATTTTTACGGTTTATTGATAAGGCAAATATTTTATGGACGAAGAGATACTGATTACACTGCTTTTCATTGCCGTTCTTTCGATCGGAGCGATTGTATTGTCGCTTGTCACATTGATCAGAATCGGTTCCGTCAACGAAAAAATTGATCGTGTGGGAAAAATGGTTGCTCATTTGCACAAACGATTGACGGAAGAATTTACCCAAACGGGAAGCAACCGTAACATCAAAGAACAACCGGTCGAAGAAATTCAAACAAAGGTACCGGAAATTTCGGAAAAAGAACCGGCCGTCCGAAAAACGGTCGATGTATATGAATCAAAAGTGATCGGCTCTCCCGTTCCTCCGTCCGAAACGAAAAAAGAGGGAAGAACCGTTCCCGAACCGGTGCAATCATACCGGAAACCCGAACATGAAAATGTTCCGGAAAAAACATTTATCGAAAGGGTATCGGAAAACAACCTGTTGAGCAAAATCGGGATCGTCACTTTAGTTTTGGGGATCGGATTTTTCGTGAAATATGCCATCGACCAAAATTGGATCAATGAAGTGGGGCGCGTCGCCGTCGGGTTGTTGACGGGAGGCATCATTATTGCCGTCGCTCATCAATTGAAATCGAAATATCATGTTTTTTCATCCATTCTGGTCGGAGGCGGCATTTCGGTATTTTACATTACCATTACATTGGCATTCCGGCAATACGAATTGTTTTCTCAACCGGTTGCTTTTGCCTTGCTGATTGCCGTTACCGTATTTTCGGTTATTTTGTCGCTGCTTTACGACAGGAAGGAATTGGCGATATTTTCCCTGCTCGGCGGGTTTGCCTCTCCGTTGATGGCCAGTACGGGAACGGGGAATTATATCGTGCTGTTTTCTTACCTGCTGATCTTGAATGCGGGAATGTTGATTGTTTCATTTCGTAAAAATTGGAAAGTCGTCGGAATCATCGGTTATGTGCTTACGCTTTTCTTTTTCTGGTCGTGGCTGCTCACTTCCTTCGAATCGCAATTTATCGGAGCGACACTGTTCAGTGTCTTGTTTTTTGTACAGTTTTATCTGTTGGCGCTGATCGATCATTTCAAATCGGGAAAGAAAATCACCGCTTATCAGGCATTTTTGATTTTAACCGACAACCTGTCGCTGTTTGCTTCGTGTATCTATATTTTCGACGATTATGTTTACGACGTCAAAGGAATCGTCACGATTTCGATTGCCGTGGTAAATGCCGTTGTCATGATCACCCTATTCCGGAAAAGCAAAGTCGACCGCATGCTGATCTATTTAATCATCGCCATTGTGATGAGTTTCGTCAGTCTGGCCGTCCCGATACAATTGAACGGACATGTCATCACGATGTTTTGGGCGGCCGAAGCCGTTTTGTTGCTGTGGTTATGGCAAAAATCCCGGATAAAGGTATTTCGCACCGGCTTTTTGATCGTCAGCATATTGGTGATCATCTCTTACCTCATGGATGCCGTGCGGAATTATTCAGGCACCGGCCTGCCGGTTGTTTCCAATCGGATTTTCATTACCGGAGTGGTCGTTACGATCAGTTTTTTGATCCATTCTTTTCTGTTGAAAAAAGAAAGTTCCGACGACACCGGCAAAATCAGTAAAGATTCGCTTTGGCCTGTCGAAACAATCCGAAACGTATTCAAATTCGTTGCGATTGTTTTTGTATTTATCGTTCCCTTCCTCGAATTAAATTATCAACTTGCCGTATTTACCGATAACGCAGGTTCTGTTTCAAGTTTCAGGTATGTGGTGACGGCAGCTTATACCGCCTTATTCATTGCGGGACTCGGCGTCATTTACCGGAAAAAAATCAAATCGTCACCGTATGTCTTCGGTCTTTTATTCACTTTTGTCGCACTTTATGCATTGATTTACAATATTCTTGTCATCGAGTTGAGATATGATGTGTTCTTTTTGCAACACTATGCTCCGGGCTATTTCTTGATTCATTTGCTCGGATTGCCGGCTGTTGTTTCCGTTATATTTCTATTGATTAAGAATGTCAAATTTTTGTCGGAACGACAATTCTCGATGTTTTGCCGGTCGATGACCATCTTATCGGTCATCATTTTAAGCATTGAAACGGATCACATCGTCCTGTCATTACTCGGAAACAAAGAGAATTATCATTCGTTGCTGTATGATACCCATACATTCGGCTACCCCATTTTGTGGGGAATCATCGCCATGATCCTGATGATTTGGGGTTTGAAACAAAAAGAGGTTTTGTTGCGGAAAATATCGCTGGTGTTTTTCGGCGTCATCCTACTCAAGTTTTATGCTTATGATGTTTGGCACATGTCGCAAACCGGACGCATCGTTTCTTTCGTTCTGCTCGGTATTATTTTGCTGTCGGTATCGTTCCTGCAGCAAAAAATAAAAACGTTGGTCAAAAAGTGAAAAAAGAAGAGGATTATAAAAAATTTATCGGATAAACAGGAGTTGACTATTTTTTATGTAAAACCATGATCAGCGGTTTTCTATCCTGAATAATTTATCTGTATTTCATGTATTTTATACCAATAGAAAAACGCCTCTATATTACTCTTTTTCAATTTATTCAATTTTGTTGGTAAGGGTGTTTCTATTGTTGCATTTTGAAGTTTCTGAATATTGTTTTTGTCAAAATGCTCTATTTTTTGTCCGATTGTTTTTTTATTAAAACTGAAAGATATGCGACTTTTGAAGCGTTAATAATCGCAATGTCAAGATAATACTTTTCTCCATAAATAAAACTTTGTATGCGTTTTATGCCGTCTTGCAGTAATCTAAAATGTTCTTTATCAATTTGTCCTTGCAAACAAATACAAAGCGAGGTTTGAAAAACATCATCCAATACCTGTATTATGCCGTTAGGATTAAGGTTGCGATAGCTTAATTCCACATCGGCAAATTTGCGGAAAGTATTGCCGACAACAGTCAAATCATTGGCAACATCAAACAAAGAAGCAATATCGTAAAGTTGTTTGATAATTTCCATTGAACACAGTTTGCCTCCCTTGTGATAGGGTATTCCGGTGGTATCGGGTGCAAATGCCGTTAGTTTATCTCCGAGTAAATTGTTGAAATCCGGCGTTTTGACTTTAACCATTTCTCCGGAACATTCGATAAATACGCTGTTTATTGGCGTTTCAATGATATTTTGGTAATGAATTTTTTCTTTTAAAACATCTAACAGCATATATGATTCTTTGTTTTCTACTGCTGATTGAAAAAACAGTTTGTAATGTTCTTTATCAATATTTGTACCTGTTTTGCGTTCCTGTTTCTCGAAACGGATAAAGTCTTTATATTGAACGATTGAATGTATTATATTGCTTAAATCCGGTATATTATCTTCTATCATTATGTCAATATCAATGGAAAGTCGTCTGCTTTTATTTAACATTAACATCAATGCCGTACCGCCTTTGAATACAAAATCCAATCCCGATTCTGCCAATCCTTCCAAAAGAATTAATGCCCGGATAACTTTTTCCACGAGGATTTTATCGGCTTTTTGAGTTTTTGAAATCCGTTCAATCCATTGTTTGGTTGTACATTCATTTTTTATCATCACAATTCAAATTTACGGCAATAAATTCAGGTTATTGCCTGTTTATAGTGATTATTTTTTTTATCTCTTCTTTTTTATTTTTGCGGGCAGCATATCGCAAAAGAGTATTTTGGTTAATGGTATATTGTTCCATTGCCGACTCGAAAATGGCATAAATTTCGCTTCCCTGAAACGGCATAAATTCTTTATCCACAGCTAAATCCACAAGCATTTTTTCGAGTGTTGCCGTATGGATTTTTCCTGTTTTTTGAATGGGGGCTTCAGTTATCAGCGGACGGACAATGATATAATTGTTAAATTCCGAAAGCCCGTCGTACAAATTTTGAACAGCCATAACTTTTGAAAACCGTTCTTTCAAAGTATAATACGCGGATTCAACGGCATCTTTTTCCACATCAACAAACGACACATTAAAATTAATCAAGTGGTGAGCAAAGTCATTTATTCGTGATAAATCCCATTGGCAATATTGTATAAACGGGAACCTTTTTTGGAGAAAAACTTCTATTTTTTGCATTTTATTGTTTATTGGCGGAACAAAAATATTCGCTTTGCCGAGTTGGTACAAACCTTTACCGACACGCTGCAACTTACCCGACTGTATAAGTTTGTAAATCCGCCAATTAATTGTAGGGTACGGGATTGCCGGCTCGCTTGTGCGATAATAATTCTCAATATCTTGAAAGTCAATAATCTCCTTATTTCCAAAATATTGTTCAAAATTCTGTACGTCTAATCTTTTTGCCATATTTAAAATAATATCAAATGCAAAAATATACAAATTTTCGGCAATAAAACCTGTTTATTGCCGAAAAATGGTAAATAGTAAATTTTTGGATCAAATATTATTCATTCTTTTTGAGATATGATTATAAATCTGATACTAATAAACAGTATCAGGCTTATAATCAAACCATTATAAAAATTACATTTTTACAGTGAGGTAATGAGGTGGTAACTGAACTTTGTCTTACCTTTGTCTAAAATTATTAACCCATGAACAATTTGTCAATCTCGATCATTTGCTTTTTCCTGACGACAAACGGGTTGGCTCAATCTGTTTGGAAAGCCGACATACAGCCGGTGGAAAAAAACGGTTATTACCATATCGAACTCGATCCGCAAACCATTGCGATTTCGGGAAAAAACGAATTGACCGATCTGAAAATATTCGACGGCCGGAGTCTTGAAGTTCCTTATTTTATCCGCCCTGTCAATCCGATTCGCGATGTCGTCAGCCGTTTCGAATCTTACCGTTTGAAAGAGAATGATACGAAAGACAGTTTGAATTGCATTGTTGTCGATAATGAAAAAAACGAAAACATCAACCGGTTTTATATTCTTATTTCCGGCGCCGAAGTCACCAAATATGCAAGCATCAGAGGAAGCAATGATTTGAAACAGTGGTACATCGTCAAACAAAAAACAAGCATTTCGAATTTCGGCTATAACGGCGAATATAACCACGAAATGCTGATCATCGATTTTCCGTGCGGCGACTACAGATATTATGAAATCATATTGTCCAACAATCAAAACAGTCCGTTGAAAGTCTTGAAAGTCGGAAAATTCGAAAACTCGAGCGTTTACGGGCAATTCACCGAAATCGATCCGGGTAAATTCATCCGGAAAGACAGCGCCGACAAAAGAACGTATCTGTATTTTCCGGATTTAAGTTATCCTTACCGGATCAACAAGTTGGAATTTGTCGTCAGAAGCAATGCCGATTATTTCCGGCATGCGGAAATCAGGAATTCGAAAGGACAAAAACAGTTTGATTTCGATTTGTCGTCGAAAAGTGATAATATTTTCTTTATCGCTGATTTGATCTTGCAGCCGGACAGCCGAATCGTCGTCGAAAATTACGGCAACCCTCCGTTAATCATCGATTCCGTAAAAGTTTACGGATTGAACCGTTATTTGTGCGCCTATCTCGAAAGAGGTCAAACTTATTCTTTATTGACGGGACAAAAAGACAGCATTCCTCCCCGGTACGATATCGAACATTTTCAACACGATATACCCGCCGATCTTCCGATTATCAAAACGTCAGGGTTGCACTGCTTGATTTGTCCGGAAAACAAGTCTTTCGAAAGAACGCCTCTTTGGATCGAAAATCCTGTATTTCTCCGGAGTGTTATCATCGTCATCGGATTGTTTCTTGTGTTTATTTGTTTGAAAATGATCCGGGAAATGAAAGACAAGAAGCAGAATCAAGAGTCGGAAAATAAGGAATAGATTTGCCGGTCAGCATCTAAAACAGCAACGGTGGAGGATCCGGTTTTACGGAAAGCGAATATTCTTATATCATGCAATTCGTCGGATTTTACTTTTTAATTACTTTTTCCGTTATGCAAAAACCATCCGGAGCCGTGATGGTCACCAGATAAAGACCTTTTTCGAAAGGCTCCATGTAAACGGGGATGTTTCCCTTTTGTTTGTACACATTCCGACCGTTGATATCTGAAATAACCACCCGGACATCTTTTTTATCTCCGGTATTTATAGAAAGATATTTTGTCACCGGATTAAGATACACAAAAATTCCGCTTCCGGAAGAAATCCGGTCAAAGCCTGTAACCGGGCGTTCAAACAGGACGGAAGGTTCTGTTCCCGAAAAATCGACAATATGGTACCGCCTTCCGATTTGAGTGTCGAAAGTACTTCTTACCTGTCCGTTGATCACTGATTGAATGCCGCGCAAACCGGGTGTGGAAATGCTGACGTTACAGGCATTGTGCACTTTTACGCCGGTGCATTCGGGAACTTCAACGGAACTTTCGACGGCAACACTTGCTCCGTTGGTATTGATAAACACATCGTAAATTCCCAACATATACGCTTCATGCCATTGAACATGATCGGCGACTTTATAAGAGGCATACCCGTTCACCGTTCCGTCATGGCTCATGTAATCGCTTTGTCTGGTCGGATCATACGGCGTTTCGCTCTGATAAAAATACATCCGTCCTTTTTCTCCGTTCCAAAGCGTTTGATATTCTTGAAAATGTTCATTGAACAATCCGTAGATGGTGACAAAATCGCCGTTTACGATCAAGCCGTTTTTTGCCGTATTTTTAAACCAACCCACACCTGTACCATGATCCGCCCGCCAAATCCAAAAATGATCGCCGATCACATCCGAACTGTTAATGACCAATGCCGCATCCACATGCACATTCTCGGAACGTGTACCTCCCACACGGAAAAATAAATCGGCAAGTAATGTCGGATTTTGACTGTGATCTTCGGATGAATTTTCCGTACCGACCTGCATCAAGGTTCTCGAATTATATTGCGCATCGAAAAGCAAACTTGCAATTGTCACCCCGTCGACATCATCGACAATAATCGCCGAAGTTGAATTTCCCTGTGCAGGAATCAATGTAGCGTAACCGGTTCCTAAAATAATGGTGTTGGGCCGGTTCACCAAAAGAGGCTCCGACAAGGTATAAATGCCCGGCGTGATAAACAGGAATTTGCCGCCGGCCAATTGTTGATTCATGGTTTCCGACGAAGTTCCGGGCTTCACGACATAAAAATCGTCCAACAGATCATAAACAGTTCCGTTGCCCATGTCTGTACTGCTCCAAGAAATCCCTTTGGAATCAGGTTCTCGGAGATCCGGTTTAAACACTTTGTATCTTCCGTCATCACCCAAAAACAGGAACGGTTTTTCCCGGATGATCGGAGTTGTTTCCACCCGGCTCACATTATTCCATTGCGTGTCTCCCGAACGTCCCCAATTATCGTTGTGATTGGCCATATTCACCGTCGGCCCGAATTCCACGCCCTGATAAGCGATATTCCACCCGCCGGCGCTGTAATCTTGCGATCCTAATCCCAAATAAGAATTTCGCGTATACCATTGTTGTTGGGAATAAGAACCCGAACGGGCATTGTCGAAATAACAATCGGCCGTAAATCCGCCGCTGCACCAACCATCCCACTGCCATTGGTAATACCCGTTGCGTTGAGAATAAATGCGCCGGATCGGAGCTGCCTGCGAAACCGCCCACATAAACGACGCCCAAGGATCGAGCCAATTTCCGCCCATGATGGCGATGTTCTCCGCCGAACGCCAAAAAGTACACGTGGCGTTATTATTCGGAAGCGGAGCCGGAGTGATCACATCATTCAATTTCACCTCATACGGGGTTTTGCCGAGACCGCCGATATGGGTATAGTAAGCGATTTTCAAATATTCGGTGGCGGTATAATCACCCGGTTTAAAGTAGAACGCATATCTGTCCGTCCCGAATTCCTGATGAAACATCAACTCATGAATGTCGTTGATTTCTTTTGAAATCGCGGCCGGATTATCCGTCGGACTGTAAATGTAAATATCCGGACCGAATAAATCAATGTCCGGCGCCAATAATGAAAGCACCTTCCCTTGATTGTCCGTCACTTGATAATAATAATTGTACGGACTTCCGACAATATTTTTGTCGATAAAGGTTGTTCCCGTCACCGTTCCGATGGTTTTGTAATTCCCGAAACGTCCTTCGGCCCTCATAATGGTATATGTCGCTGCATTCGAGAATTTAAGGGACGAAACATCGGACGCGAAGTTTAAAATAATATCATTCCCTTTTATGGTGGTTTTCGAAGCGCCGGATTGCGCACTTATATGATAAACGCAAGAAGCGGCCGTGAAAATCAATGCCGACAAAAGAAGTTTAAGGTTTTTCATTTTCGAGTTTTTAATCAATGTTATTATATATTGTCCAAAAATAGACGTTCATCCACTCATTTTTCGTCTTTTGATTTTCATAAAAACTCGCTTTTGGACGTTTCGGATACTAAAATAACTTATCACAAAATTGTTATTTGCTGATAATCAAAATATTAATATGATAATGTAATGATATGCCGGTGAAATGAGATTTGACTTTCATCGGCATATCAGCACATTACAGATCATAACTTTTGTGCCGGCGATAAAAGACATATCATTGAAAATAAAAAATGTTTTTATTGACATTCCGGTTCCCTTATTATCTTGGAATCGGAGTAGAAGTCGGGCTGCAAGTCTTTTTGAATAGACAAGCAGACGGACAAGATGTCCGCTGCGTCGGAATCAATTTGTAACTACAAAATATTGATGGAATGAATTGAACCATTAAAATGGGCGAATATGAAATCAGACAGAGATTATCTGACGGATATTTTGACGCCCGGTACCTTATTGACCAATGGAACGAAAAAAATCCGGATGACCAAAAAAGCATTGAAGATTTTCGGGAATATTTGTTGCAAAAAAAATTAAATCTGAATTGATATGAAGACGAATCAAATAATGATACGGGAAATGGGTAAATTCAGTGTTAAGCAAAGAACATCCGATGGATTTTTCAATTTTACAGACTTGGTTAAGCAGTGGAATCAGGCAACAGGACAAAATAAGCGGATAGAACATTATTTTGAAAATGCCTCTACAAAAGAATTTTTAAAGGCTTTATTTATAGACAATTATGAATCACCGGAAAAGCGGGGATTCAAAACTATCGAATTATCAGATAGTTACGAATTGACAAAAGAGGACTTGAAAACGCTCTATGTAACTGCCCGTGGAGGGAAGGGCGAGAACAGAGGGGCGACTTGGATGACGCCGATTATGTATATTGATGCCTGCATGTGGTTGAATCCCGCGTTCAAAGTAAAGGTTATCAAATTTGTTTACGATGAAATGATAAGGTACCGCCACGAAGCAGGTGACGAATACCGTAATTTAGGTTCCGCCATCGGTAAAATAGTTCCCGCCGACTTTATGAAAACGGCAATGAAGAAAATAGGCGAGGCGTTGAACTGGGTTATAT